>MTLD01001269.1_pt1 | contig 47581 bp, 60 predicted proteins | sample 1982471 | NCBI WGS metagenome assembly MTLD01 (sample SAMN05712604, study PRJNA340218) | biofilm metagenome | isolation source: sample SPM anode biofilm adapted to -50 mV | place: USA | collected 2012-02-03
TTCTCTTTTGCGAACTTAATTGTACGTTATCGCTTAACGAAAGACTTAAACCCTAAGCTATATGGCTCTCCTATTACCGTTGGGGAGAAACAAAAAACCGCTCTTCAGGATACTCTATTTTAAGAATACCATCGATGAGCGGTTTTTTCATTTATAATGCGGTAATAATACTTGAAAAAATAGCTGTAAGCTATTTTCAATCTGGTTGTTAGACTCCCATGAACCCTAGAGCGCTTTCACCGGAACCGCTTTCGTTTTTGCCTTTGCCGACGCAGGCCGCGGCAAGAAGAACGCGCAAAGAGCCGCACACGCTGCAACAACAGTAAGAAGCTCCATCATTATAGGAAGTCCATGCCGATCGGCAAAAGAACCGAGTAAGGGAACGAACATGCCTCCCACGCTAAAAGTAAGCCCCAGGGTTACCCCTGATGCAAAGCCTATACTGCGGGCCAAATAACTCTGCCCCAGTACAACCATGGAACTAAATGGCGCAAACATGGCAAAGCCGATAGGAATCATCAAAGCATAGCAGGCAAGCATATTAGTCGCTTGCGATAAAAGCCCCACCATTGGCACCAGCAAGACATAGCTGATCTGCACCACTTTCAAATAGCCAATTCTATCCGCCAGCACGCCCCCAACCAGAGTTGTGACCACGCCAAACATAAAGAGCAATGTCAGCGCAGACCCGGCTTCCGCTGTGGAGAATCCGGAAACCCCCACCAGATAGAGAGGAATAAAGCTTCTCAAACCGCAAATCACAATAGAGCTAAAGACAATCAATAACGTTAAGCGTCCAAAAGAAGCCCAATCGTTCACCGCGCTGCCAGGATGGTTCCCCTTCTCGCTAGACGCAGCAGAAGTATGTGCCGGTTCCACTGCATTCGCTTTCATCTTTGGAACCATAACCAGCAGCACCACAGCCATGAATACGGCCAACACCCCAAAGACGGCCATCCCTTGCAGCCCAAAAGCGGCAATCGCAGCCACAGCCACAACAGGTCCCGCCGCAAAACCGCCGTTTCCCCCTACGGAAAAAATACTCAAGGCTGTGCCCCGTTTTTCCCCGGCCAGCTTATGCACCATTCTCGCCGCCTCCGGATGAAAGATTGCGCTGCCGATTCCGCTCACCGTCACCACTGCAAAAATAGCCCAATAGTTTTCAAATACTCCAGCCAGTCCCATGGCTCCACCGGACAAGAAAATTCCTAACGCCATGAGCCAGCTTTTCGACGAACGGTCTGCCAGCCAACCAAAAAGAGGCTGTACAACCGAAGATAAAAAGCACGACGCAAACATCAGACCGGCTACCGACTGGTAGTCCATATTATACGTCTCAATGAAAACAGGCAATACCGCCGGCAGCGCTCCCATACCAATATCACAGAAAAAATGCCCCAGCGCCGCCACGTACACATAGTTTCGCTGCAAATTCAACCCCTCCTTAAAGCCTACTGCTCATGTTTCAATTTTTCATTGTAAAGCGCGTTAATATCCTCCAAAAAGCGTAAGATCGCTGCCTGCTCGGTCTCATTATAGCGGGCTAACACAGCCAGCTTAGTTTGCGCCGCTTTATGATGGCATTTTTTATGTTCTTGATATACTTCTTCCCCTTGCTCTGTTAAGCAGAAATAAACCTCTTTATTATTCTCCGGTTTTTGGTAATTGCCCACCAGATTTTTGCTTAACAGTTTCTTGCTGATCTTACTGATAGCCCCCTTAGTCATACCCATTTCTGCGGCCAGCTTAGTCACATTGACGCAGTCCAACGAGCCGATTTTGTCAATGCAATGGGCCTCTGCCAGGGTAATTCCTTCAAAAACGCTTTCTTTATGATGCTCAAGCACATCGGTGCGCTCTTGTATCCGAGTAAGCTCTCTCAAGATTTTTTCTTTTTCACCCATGACGATCCTCCTCTTTTCTTGGTTTCCACGGAAACAATATAAGAATACCACCTTTTTGTTTCCTTGTAAACAAAAAGGTGGTATTCTTATTCGGCGGAATCAGATTAATTTATCACGCTTGGTTACAAACAAAGGAACAGTCCGTTGTTCGATTTTTTCTCGTTTTATCTTTATGCCTTGAATATCACGTTTAATCCCAGCCCTGTCACTCGGGATATCTGCCGGAGGCTACTGCCTTTTACCTCTTTCATCTGTCGCAATATCCTATTCCGTTCTTTTTTGTTTATGGTATTGAGTTCCCCAATTTTTTTATCCGCTAGAAGGGATTTCATGATTTCAAATACAGCCTTGTCACATAATGGCTCGGTCGCCTCATATTCCATAATTTCCTGTTCATCTTTCTCTTCCATATAACTTTCAAACTGAGTTCTTCCGTTCAACATGCCGAGTAGAATTTCACAATCGACAAGTCCTGCTGCTCCACACTGCAAGTAGTAATCCCGATAACTGCTCCATTCATACTCTTCTGCTTTTGCCGCCACTCTCAAATCTAGGTTTTTTCCTGAATTAACTTGTGCACATGATTTCCCATCAAACAGTAGGCATACATCGCATGTCGACGCCGGGCTATAATTAACCAGTAGCGCCGGTCGATAATTGATCACTATCGGTCGGGTAGAAATTGACCACCCTCCCCCAATAGGCTACCCTTTGAGTTGTCGAGACATCAAAGGAGGTAGCGCCAATGAAGGAGCGTGGCACTTCTATTATGCTGCAAGAAATGAAAGTTATGCAAGGAAAAAACGTTTCACAAATCGCCCGAGCAACGGGTATGTCGAGAATAACCGTCCGAAAACATCTGGAACAAGGTGAGCAACCGCATCGACTAAAAGGCAAAATACGCGGCTCAAAGCTCGATCCGTTTAAACCGTATATCCAAGAACTGCTTGATCTTGGAGTATATAATGCTAGCGTGATTTTTGACCGGATTATTGAAAGAGGATTTGACGGTGGCATCACGATTCTTAAGGATTACCTGGCGCCGTTTCGCCCGCCTTCCGTCAAAATGGAAACAGCCGTCCGGCGTTTTGAAACACCGCCTGGTCGCCAAGCGCAAATGGATTGGGGTTTTATGAACTACAAGGCTCGCAACGGTCAAATGAGAAAAGTCGCCTGTTTCGTCATGGTTCTTGGTCACAGTCGAACGCGTTATATTGAGTTTTCGCGCCGCTGCGACAGCGCCAGCTTGTTGCGCTGCATGCTCAATGCTTTTGAGTATTTTGGCGGCGTACCGGAAGTCGTGCTGACCGACAGGATGAAAACGGTGATCATATCCACCGATCACGGCAAACCGATTTGGCATGAACCATTTGAAAGGTTCGCAACGGATATGCGATTTATTCCGAAAGTTTGCCGGCCGCGTCGGCCGCAAACCAAAGGCAAGGTCGAACGGCTGGTTCACTACGTCCGGGATAACTTCCTTCCGGGCAGAGCATTTATTGATTTTGGCGATCTGCAACTACAAGCGGTAGCTTGGTGCGATCAGGCGAATCAAAAGGTTCACGGCACAACCGGCGAACGGCCCGTAGATCTTTTGTTGGCTGAAAAGTTGAGCGCCTTGCCGCCGGAAAACATCTGCAAACCTTATCGCATGGAAAATCGCAAGGTTTCACGCGAAGGCTTCGTCAGTTACAATGGTGCGCTGTATGGTGTCCATTGGAGGAATAGCGGCAAGTGCGTTCAAGTCGCGCTGCAACGCGGCCAGATTATCATTTTCGATGAAGCCGGACAATTGCTCCAAACGCATGCTGTGTGCCACAAATCGCGTAAACATGTTTACGCCACAGGACAATACGATGGGCTTTCCGCATAACAAGGTATCCCGCATGAACCATCCTGTGCCGTGCAAATTCCGCTCGATCAAGTGTATATCCGACCGCTAACCGAGTACGCGCAGTTTGCGGAGGCGACTTGATATGGTGGAATTAGAACACGTTCGCGATAGCCTTGACGCTCTTGGATTGGCGCATTCAGCGCAAGCGCTGGATGCGCATCTGGAACTGGCAGCACATGAGCAGCCAACCTATCTGAGTTTTTTAAACCGACTGCTGGATGCGGAAAACGATGTCCGGAAAGTGCGCAGCGAGAAAACGCGCTTAAAGCTATCGCGTCTGCCGCAAAAGAAGAATCTTGGCGAGTTTGATTTCAGTTTTCAACCTGGATTGGATGAACGATTGATTCGCGAACTGGAAACACTGAGTTTTGTGCATCGCCAGGAAAATGTCATTTTGCTGGGGCCGCCGGGAGTCGGCAAAAGCCATCTGGCGATCGGTCTTGCCACGGAAGCGATTCGCAAAGGTCTTTCCGTGTATTTTGTCAGTATGGACCGATTGATTGCTGATCTGCGCCGAGCGGATAACGAAGGGCGGCTGGAACGCCGCTGGAAAGTTTATCAACGTCCGGGGCTGTTGCTGATCGATGAAATTGGCTACACGCATCTTGACCGCTATGCCGGGAATCTGTTTTTTCAGTTGGTCTGTTCGCGCTATGAAAAAGGAAGCATTATATTGACCAGCAATAAAGGCTTCGGCGAATGGGGCGAGCTAATGGGCGATGTTCCGCTGGCGACAGCCATCCTTGACCGCCTGTTGCATCACGCACATGTCATAAACATACGAGGCCAGAGCTATCGTCTCAAGAATCGCAACAAAGCCGGTCTGTCTTTGATCCCTCACCCTCCAAGCGGTGAACTCTTGAAATCCGATGGAGTGGTCAGTTCTTAATCGGCTGCAACTGGTCATGTTTCACCCGGCGCTGGTGGTCAAAAATAAACCGGCGTTGACATCGCATAGGTTTCGCCTTCTTTGATTTCCCTCAGCACATCAATAAACTATCGACTATCCGCTTCATCATAAAATATTTCCTGCCGATTGATTCCCCGCAAAATCACGTGGTAAATTCCACTCTCACTCCGCTTTCGCACTACTCTTGGCATCATCATTCACCTACCCATTTTTTTACTCTATCATGTTCGGGTAAAAAAAGAAACAACGGAACCGTCCCCTTGTTTTCTAACTAAATTATCTCGGAATAACGAAAACTCACTCTCTTTTAACAGATAAATATACTTGAGACATAATTTTAATGTCCGGTTCATCAGCATTTTCGACTTGTGTATCTAAAATTTCTCTCATCAGTGCAATACAAAACTTCATTCCCACTTCTTCAGAAATTATATCTTTTAAATAGATATTATCCTCACCATATTTTTCGGGAAAATTTATAGAAAAATACATCATTTTCCCCTTCTTAACATCCCATATCCTATATTTGAGATTTCCTTTACCATCAATCTTTATTTGAGTACACTTCTGTAAAAATTTATCTATTTGCCCTATTTTACTCCATGTAGCCAGATTTTTATTTATATATACTTCATCCCAAGTCTTAAAAACAGGAAAATGCAATAATAAATTTCGTATAAAACTAAATAAACCGTCTACAATAACACCTTCAAGTGGAGGTCTTCCTCCTTTTTTCATCCATTCAATATAATTTTTTATCGGTTCATAACTTAATAATTCTTTGTATATCGAAAAGGATTCTCTTAGCTTGAAGAAACGCAACTGAGCATCTTCTCTAAAAAAATTATCATTTGTAATTTCTTCATATAAATCATAAAACTTATTATAAAACAGTGTCAAAACCTCTATTTCTTTTTCATTGGGTAAAGAACTTTCCATGATAATCTCCCTCTCGCCGCTACCGCTTGCGACGCAAATGATAATGAAAAACTGATGTGCGGTTTGCATCATCTTTTTATATTTTGCTTAAGAAGGGGCATTTTTATTCATTCTCCCTAGCTTTGCTAGGTATGCCTGCCACTCCTTGGAGACTTTTTTTGAAAATTCAATTACTTTTCAATATGTTTTTTGTCTCCTGATGTTTCACGAGTCTTTTCTACTGCATAATGCATTTTACGTTTTTTAAGAATTATATTGATTTAAAAAACTCCGTAAACTCTTTACTGAATTTATCCTGAACATTTTCAAACAATTTTTCATCCTTACTAACACAGGATTCAAGAAACTCGATTAACTTTTTTCCTTGCTCTCAGGACAGAGAGACGTTCCTTTTTGTCAACTTTCTATAATTAACGACAGCAACTATATACGCAAAAAAAACCGCTCTTCATGATAATCTAATTCAAGATTACCATAAACGAGCGGTTTTTTCATCTTTTACACAGTCAGTTTCTATTATTCAACAGTGACGCTTTTGGCGAGATTCCGTGGTTTATCTACGTCGCATCCACGAGTAACGGCGGCGTAGTAAGCCAGGAGCTGCAGCGGAATGACCGCCAGCAACGGCGCCAGGTATTTGTCGGTCGCAGGAATCTGAATGACATGATCCACGTATTTTTTCAGCTGCTCGTCGCCTTTAAGGCCGATGCCGATAACGACGGCGTCCCGCGCCTTGACTTCTTTAATATTGCTCAAGGTTTTCTCGTACACATCGGTCTGTGTCGCCAGAGCGATAACCGGCACGCCTTCAATAATCAAGGCCAAGGTGCCGTGTTTGAGTTCGCCCGCAGCATAGGCTTCCGCATGAATGTAGGAGATTTCTTTGAGCTTTAGAGCGCCTTCCAAAGCCACGGCATAGTCCAGCGAACGGCCGATGAAGAATACGTCTTCGCTGAAGCCGTATTGCTGGGCAAAGGTTTTAATGGGCTCTACGTCTTCCAGAATTTCATGCGCCTGTGCAGGCAGTTCACGCAGACCACGGATAAGCTCCTGAATCCGTTCAGCAGGCAGAACTTCTTTGAGGCCTGCCATATAGATGCTCAGCATGCAAAGCGTAACCAGCTGCGTTGTATAGGCTTTGGTAGAAGCCACGGAAATCTCCGGACCAGCCAGAGTATACACTACTTGATCCGCTTCCCGAGCGATGGAGGAACCCAACACATTGGTAATTGCCAACGTGCGAGAACCAAGACGCTTTGCTTCTTTCAGCGCCGCCAGAGTATCGCTGGTTTCGCCGGACTGACTGATGACAATGGTCAGCGTCTTCTCGTCGATCAAGGGCGAACGATAGCGGAACTCGGAGGCGATGTCTACTTCCACCGGGATGCGCACCAAGCGCTCAATGAAGTTCTTGCCCACCATGCCTGCATGATACGCCGTACCGCAGGCCACGATGGCAATTTTGCTGATATTGTCCATATCATGACGCGACCATTTCAATTCTTCGAACACGATATGGCTGTCGTCTTTAGCCAGCCGTCCGCTCATGGTTTCCCGCACCGCTTTAGGCTGCTCATAGATTTCTTTAATCATGAAATGCTCGTAGCCGCCTTTTTCCGCAGCTTCCGCATCCCATTTGACTTCAAATACTTTTTTGGTAACAGGCACGCCTTGGCGATTCATCACCCAGACAGCGTCTTTGGTCACAATGGCCATTTCACCGTCGCTGAGAATGTACGTACGGCGGGTACGCTTGATGATCGCGGGGATATCGGAAGCGATGAAGTTTTCTCCTTCACCCAGGCCGATAACCAAGGGATTGTCCTGTTTGGTGCAAATCAGCTTGTCTGGATCTTCTTCCGACAAGAACACCAACGCATAGGAACCTTCAATTTCAGCCAGAACTTTTTTTACGGCTTCTTCAAAGTTTCCCTGGTAATGCTCTTCCAGTAAATGGGCTACTACTTCTGTATCCGTTTCGGAAGTAAAGACATGGCCTTTAGCAATCAGGTCTTCCTTCAGTTCCAGATAGTTTTCAATAATCCCGTTATGGACTACCGTAAACTTACCAGTACAGTCGGTATGGGGATGGGAGTTGACGTCCGACGGACGACCATGGGTCGCCCAGCGAGTGTGTCCAATGCCAACATGTCCTTGAGGCGCCCGGTTTTCCAGACGTTTGCAAAGAGCGTTCAGACGGCCGACGCTTTTTTCCACATTCACCTTAGCGCCGTCAAAGACCGCAATGCCCGCCGAGTCGTAGCCGCGATACTCCAGCTTGCTCAAGCCTTCCAATAAAAACGGGGTCGCCTGGTCTGGACCGATATAACCAACAATACCACACATAATAGTATCCTCCTGCTTACACTTCTTAGGGAGGTTCCTGCCAAGACGCATTGTCCCCGCGGTCACCCACGGGTTTTGTCGTCTTTTTGCGGCTGCAGGTCCGCCGAGAGGCATCCGCTGATCGTCTCGATGCTCCTCTTCCTCGTCCTCTTGACTGCAACACAATCAAGAGCCAGCGCTTCATGGTCGGCTTTGCTTGCCTTGCTGCTTCCACCTCCTTGGGGCAAAACCAGCCTGACAGTAAACAAAGGAGCACCTCCCGTGCTCCTTTGCAACGTCATATATAGCTATTGTACTCGACGTCCGTCGTTTGGTCAACTTACTTCTCTCTTACGGTTTCGCGCTTACGCTTGTTCCCGATCTATAACGGCCGCTACTTCCTGCGCCAGAGAATCAAGCTGCTCTTGCACCGGTCCTTCGGCCATCACGCGAATCAGCTTTTCCGTACCCGAGGCGCGCACCAGAATGCGTCCTTCCTCGCCCAAAACGGCTTCCGCCTTTTCAATGGCTTCACAGATGGCTTCGTTGTCTTGCCAGCCTTCTTTGGTGCCTACGCGTACATTGACCAGCACCTGCGGGAAACGCGTCATTACGCCGGCCAGTTCGGACATGGCTTTGCCGCTTTCTTTCAAATTGGCCAACAGCTGCAGCGCCGTCAAAATACCGTCGCCAGTAGTGCTGAACTGTCGGAAAATGATATGACCGGACTGCTCGCCGCCCAGAGAGAAGCCGGAGGCGCGCATGGCTTCCAGCACATACCGGTCTCCTACCGGCGTCACTACCACGGTGCCGCCTTCTTTGCGGATCGCCTGATGCAGCCCGAGATTACTCATGACCGTCGCCACCAGAGTATGCTCTTTGAGCTTTCCTTGACGTAAAAGAGCCAAAGCGCAAATAACCATGATCTGGTCGCCGTCAACAATGTTTCCTTTTTCATCTACGACTAGGCAACGGTCCGCATCGCCGTCGTTGGCAATGCCCACATGCGCTTTTTGCCGCAGCACTTCCCTCTGCAGCGCATCCAGGTGCGTAGAGCCGCAGCCTTCATTGATATTAATGCCGTCAGGCTGATTGTAAAGCACCGTAACCTCAGCGCCTAAACGCTCTAAAATGCGCGGCGCCGCTTCAAAGGCGGCTCCATTGGCACAGTCCAAGACCACGCGCAGCCCCTGTAAATCGCCTTTAATTGTCCCGGCCAAATAGTCTAGATATCGATCCAAAAGCTCATGGCCAGGTTCAATGGTTCCCACCTGAGCGCCGGTCGGACGCTTGCCGCCTTTTTCGTCGCAAGACAGCACAAGTTCTTCGAGCTGATCTTCTACTTCATCTGGAAGCTTATAGCCTGTGCCGGCAAAAAACTTGATGCCGTTATCCGGGTACGGATTATGCGACGCAGAAATTACAGCGCCTGCCTGAGCTTTACAAGAATGCGTCAAATAAGCTACAGCCGGCGTCGGCACTACGCCCAACAGCACCGCCTTGCCGCCTGCGGCGCAAATACCGGCGGCCAAGGCCGCTTCCAGCATCGGACCGGACAAGCGAGTATCGCGGCCAATCAAAATGGTAGGCTGGCATTTACTATGCCGCCCAAAATAGGTGGTCGCCGCCCAGCCTAACCGAAATGCCAATTCCGGCGTCAATTCTTTATTAGCAATCCCCCGCACTCCGTCGGTTCCAAATAATCTTGCCATCGTTTTTAAAATCCCCCTCTAGAAAATCTTTAACCATGCCGCTTAACGCGGCGGTCCGTACAGCTCCATCAGCGACAACGCCGCCATATACCCGTCAAGAGCCGCGCTCATAATGCCTCCAGCGTAACCGGCGCCCTCGCCCAAAGGATATAAGCCCTGCAGCGTAAGAGCCTGAAAATCCCGCCCCCGCAAAATACGAAGCGGTGCGGAGGTGCGCGTCTCTATGCCGGTCAACACGGCTCCCGGATGATCAAAGCCCTTAATCTTTCGGCCAAAATCCGGCAGCGCCTGCCGCAGGGTATCACCGACAAAAGCAGGCAGGCAAGCGCCTAAATGGGTTCGTTTGATGCCTGGCCGATAGCTTGGGGAGGTTAAAAACTCCGTCTTGCCGTCATGGCCCTGCAAAAAATCCCCTACCGCCTGCACCGGTGCGGCATAACCGCCGCCGCCAGCAGCAAAAGCCGCTTGTTCCCACTGCCGCTGGAAAGATACGCCTCCTAAGGGCGTGCCGTCATGATCCTCCGGCAGCACATTCACAACCAACGCGCTGTTAGCAAGCCCCGAAGCGCGGCTGTAAAGACTCATGCCGTTAGTTACAACGCCGCCCTCTTCGGAGGCGCTGGCGATTACCAGACCTCCTGGGCACATGCAAAAAGAGTACGCCGTCCGCCCGTTGCTGGGATGATGGTAGACCAGCGCGTAATCCGCCGCCCCTAGGCGCGGATGCCCTGCGGCAGCGCCATATTGCGCCTGATCCAGCACTTCCTGCGGATGCTCAATACGCAGGCCGATAGCGAAGGGTTTTGCTTCCATCGCCGCTCCTCGTGCCTGGAGCATAGCGTAGGTATCCCGTGCGCTATGGCCGATGCCCAACAGCACAGCCGCGCAGGCTTCGCGTTCTTGCCCGTTGATTTCAACAGCAGCAACGCGGCCATCTGTCACTTGCAAATCAGTTACCTGATGCTCGAAGCGTACTTCGCCGCCCAAACGCTTAATCTCTTCACGTAGGTTTTTAACAACCAAGCGCAATAGGTCCGTCCCCACATGAGGCTTGTGCAAGTAAGCAATTTCCGGCGGCGCCCCAGCCTCTACCATGATTTCCAGCAATTCCTGCATCCGCGGATGGTTTACCCGCGTCGTCAGCTTGCCGTCCGAAAAGGTACCGGCGCCGCCTTCGCCAAATTGCACATTACTTGCCGGATTCAGCCGTCCGCTTTGCCAAAAGTCAGCTACGTCCCGGCTGCGCCGTTCCACATCCCGTCCTCGCTCCAGCACCAGCGGCCGGTAGCCATAACGAGCCAAAGCCAAGGCGGCAAACAGCCCCGCCGGTCCTAGGCCTACTACTACAGGCCGCCCCTTTAAGGGCGTTGTCCCCAGCAGAATCGGCGACCGTTCTTTTGGTTGTCCCAAAACAATATCCCGGTCATTGCGAAGTTTTTTGCACACCGCCTTTTCCAGCGGCGTTTCGACCTGTAACGTATGGACAAAAGAAATATGCGGCTTGCGCCGCGCGTCCACCGCACGGCGGACAATTCGCACCTTTTGGATGTCTCCCTCTTTTAGCCCCAGCCGTTTAGCGGCAGCCGTCGTTAAAGGAGTTTCATCCTCCAGAGCGGTACGAAAATTATGAATGACTATCAAACTTCTTACTCCTATCTTTAAAAAACGTCTTAGCGTTCTACACTAATTTGCACATGCACTTTCGGCGGCTGAAAAACCACGCCTGGTTGCGCCTGCAAGATCAATTCCCGATCCATGTTGCCGTTTACCTGCGACAAGTCAATGATTTCCGTAGAAATATAAGGCATTCCGTCCAGCACAGCCTTATCTCCCTGCGCTTCTACCTTGTTAGGCACAATTACCATGCGGGTAATCTTGGTGCCCAACGGTAATTGTCCCTGGAAAGCCGCTTCCACATCCAGTTGTTTTTTTATCTGCGGCTTGGACCAAGCAACAAGCACATGAGACACATCGGGTGTAATGGCGACGCCTTCCGCCAGCCGGCCTTCACTATTTAAAGCCAAGACCGGAGCTTCCACTTCAAAGGAAGCATCCTTGCCGCTGGCGTCGACGGTTACCACTACCTGGCTGACCGCTGCTACAGCGCTGCGCAGCCCTTCTAGACGAACTTGTTTCACCGATAAATCCGTCTTCACGCTAGCCGTCTGCGGCTCTGGACTGCCGTTTAAGCGCAATTCCACAGGCACTACTTTGGAGATAATCATTTCCAAAGTAATGGGTACAGGGTTCGGTTGAATCTCTAGTAATTCTACGCCGCTAGGCACATTCACCTGAAAACGGGGCGCCTGTTTCCCTTCGCTCAGCCCCTTTAGGTCCAGCACCGCCTTCATATCCGCCGGATTCAGATACGCCACGGCGCTGCGCGGCCCCTTGACGCGGATTCGCACAGTTTCCGGCAATTGATGCACGACTAAGTCGCTGGCCAGATTGTGCACCTCAACGGGTACGCTATAGCTGACCTCTGCCGGTGGATTTTGTTCATTCATTACATAAAGCCACAAAAAAATGGCGGAAAAGAGTGCTAACAGCTTCATTGCCAAATTTCTGCGCAATAAGTTCGCCAATCCCTGCATCACAGCTTATTGCCTCCAATTAAAGAAGTCCCCAAGGCTTGTATGACGCTGCACCACCAATGGGCGCAGCATTTCCTTCAGGCTTTCCGTATCCAGATAGCGAGTGAGCTTACCAGAACGAGCTACGGAAATAGTGCCTGTTTCCTCACTGACTACCACTACTACGGCGTCTGTCTGTTCTGTTATACCGATCGCCGCTCTGTGACGCGTCCCCAGCTCTTTACTCAAGCTGCGGTCTTCCGTCAAAGGCAGCAGACAGCCCACCGCCAACACACGGTTGCCGCGTAGTACCGCAGCGCCGTCATGCATAGGCGTATTAGGAATAAAAATATTAATCAAGAATTCATTAGATACAATACCATCAACCTTGATCCCAGTTTCGGTATAATCCCCCAAGCCAGTTTCCCGCTCCAGCACCAACAGCGCGCCAATCTTGTTTTTCGCCAGCACCGCCACGGCCTTAGCCATTTCCTGCAAGAAATCTTCAGTTTCTTCCTCATTTAAAAAAGCGTTCTTACGAAACAGCTTGCCGCGCCCTAATTGTTCCAACGCCCGGCGCAGTTCCGGTTGAAATACCACAGGTAAAGCCACGAGCATGACGGTCACTGTTTTTTGCAGCAGCCAATAGACTACGTTTAACCCCAGCCACTTGCTGCCCGCCGTAGCTAAAAGAAGCAGCATCAGCCCTTTTACCAATGCCGCCGCGCGAGTGTCGCGAATCATATAATACAACCGATACAATACAAAGGCAACTATAATAATATCAATCACGTCAAGACCGCTTAACGTGGCCAGGATCACTTCAATTTGCGACATCATGGCGAAAACCCCTCACGCTGCTTATACTCAGCCCATAAATTCATACATATTCATTTTTTATTCGTTCTTTAGCGGCTCAATCCCTTTTTACAAATTCATTTTTTTCGGTTGCCTTCAGCATTTTCTTGGGATAAGTGCAAAAATGAGACCATAGACGGTCTCAAAAAAACCAGGTCCACGCTTTTACCGCATGGACCTGGGAAAAAAGTCTTAAATTTTTGTTACTTCATCAACCCAACCGAACTTGTCGGCAATTTTACCGGACTGAATGCCTGTAACATGATCGAACAGCTTTTGCGCAAAAGGACCAGTCTTATTGTCGTGAATGCTGATCTTATGGCCCTTCCAGCAAAGCTCGCCCACCGGCGAGATAACCGCTGCCGTACCGGTGCCAAATACTTCTTCCAACTGCCCTTTGGCATGAGCTTCGAACACTTCGTCAATGGAAATGGCTCGTTCCTCTGCCGGCACGCCCCAGTCTTTACAAAGCTCGAGCACCGTGCGACGGGTCATACCGCCGAGAATGCTGCCATTCAGAGCCGGAGTAATGACTTTGCCGCCAATTTTAAAGCAGATATTCATCGTACCCACTTCTTCAATGTACTTGCGCTCACAGGCGTCCAGCCAGAGTACCTGCGCAAAGCCTTCTTTCTTCGCTTCAATCTGCGCTTTCAAGCTGGCTGCGTAGTTAGCCGGCGTTTTGGCTTCGCCAAGACCGCCCTTGATAGCCCGTACATAATGATCTTCTACTTTAATGGCTACCGGGTTAAAGCCTTCGGCATAGTACGCGCCGACCGGCGAGAGAATAATAAACAGCTTATAGCGGTCCGAACTTTTTACTCCCACATAGGGATCGTCGGCAATAACAAAAGGACGTACATACAAGGATGTACCTTCGCCTTTAGGCACCCAGCGTTTTTCCAGCTCTACCAGTTTGTGCAGTCCTTCCCGCAGCAGCTCCGTGTCCATCTGGGGGATACAGAGAATATCCGCCGAACGGTTGAACCGGGCAAGATAATCGCGAGTCCGGAAAATGACAACACGGTCATCATCGGTTTTGAACGCTTTAATGCCTTCAAAAATACCCTGACCATAATGAAGGATCATAGCCGCCGGAGAAAGGTCGAAATCGCCGTAAGGCTCAATGCGCGGCGAATGCCACCCTTTACCTGTCTCATAATCCATGACAAACATGTGATCCGTAAAGTAGTGACCAAAGCCAAGCTTATCCTGCGGGGGAAGCTCCTTGGGTGTAGTTACCTTTGTTACTTTAATTTCCGCCATAGTCTGACTGCCTCCTTCTCATGCATACAACCTGTAATAAGTCCGCTAGCATTAGACCTATTATATATCGTTTTTTGTATACATGTCAAGGAAGCTTTGTTGTTTTCGGATAATTTCTTCCGCAGCTTCCATGGCCAGCTTTACCTGTGCTGGAGAAGTGCCGCCGAAGGAGTTGCGGTTTTCCACGCAAGTCTCCACCTTAATCGCCTCTAAGATATCCGCCTCAAAAAGCGGTGAAAACCGCTGGAACTCGGCGATGGACAAATCCATCAGCCATTTTTCCTGTTCGATGCAATACCGCACCGTCTTGCCGACTACTTCGTGAGCCTGGCGGAAGGGCAGCCCTTTTTTCACCAGATAATCCGCCATATCGGTGGCGTTGGAGAAGTCATGGCGCACAGCCTGCTCCATCTTTTCCTGGCGCACCCGCAAACCGCGAATCATCGCCGCATAGACAGCCAAGCTGAATTTAATGGTATCAATGGCGTCAAACAAGCCTTCCTTATCTTCCTGCAAGTCCTTGTTATACGCCAGCGGCAAGCCTTTTACCGTCGTCAGCATCGCCATCAAGTGGCCAATGACCCGGCCGCTTTTGCCGCGCACCAGCTCCGCCATATCCGGGTTCTTCTTCTGGGGCATGATGCTGGAACCTGTGCAATGAGCATCATCAAGCTCAATAAAAGCAAACTCCGCTGAAGACCAAAGAATGATTTCTTCACTGATCCGGGATAAGTGCACCATCAGAATGGAGGCGAAAGAAAGAAACTCCAAAATGTAGTCGCGGTCGCTTACAGCGTCCAAGCTGTTTTGGTACACTTGCGCAAACCCAAGCTGCTCCGCTACATAGTGGCGATCAATTGGGAAGGTTGTGCCTGCCAGCGCCCCCGCCCCCAAGGGCAGAATGTCCGTCCGGCGCTGCACGCCTTGGAGGCGTTCAAAATCTCGCGCCAGCATGAAAAAGTAGGCCATCATGTGGTGGGAGAAGAGAATCGGCTGCGCCCGCTGCAAGTGCGTATAGCCAGGCATAATGACCTGCAGATTATTCTGCGCCGCCTCTACAAAAGCCTTTTGCAAGTCTTCCAGCAGTTTCGCAATTTCGCCGATTTCCCGGCGTACATACATGTGCGTATCCACCGCTACCTGGTCATTGCGGCTTCGGGCCGTATGCAGCTTGCCGCCGACGGCGCCGATGCGCTCAGTCAGACGCTTTTCGATATTCATGTGAATATCTTCCAAGGATACTTCAAAAGAAAAATTACCGGCTTCAATATCCGCCAGGATGTCTTGCAGCCCTTGGCGGATGGTGGCAGCTTCGGCGTCCGTCAGGATGCCGCAACGCGCCAGCATAGCCGCATGGGCCATGCTGCCGGCAATGTCTTCTCGATACATTCTCTTATCAAAAGAGATGGAGGAGTTAAACTCCTCCATCATGGCGTCGGTCGTTTTGGTGAAACGTCCACCCCACATGCTCTTACTCATTTTATACCTGCCTCTTTTTTCATCAAGGCCCGCACTTTAAGGGGCAAGCCGAAAAGATTAATGAAGCCAGTTGCGTCGGCCTGGTTATATACTTCGTCGCGTTCAAAGGTAACAAATTCTTTGCTATACAGAGAGTAGGGGGATTTAGCCCCTGCCGCCATGATGTTGCCTTTGTAGAGTTTGAGTCTTACTGTGCCTGTAACGGTTTCTTGAGTGCTGTCAACGAAAGCTGCGAGAGCTTCCCGAAGCGGTGTAAACCACATGCCGTCATACACGAGTTCGCCATAGCGGATCGCCACGCCTTCTTTGTAATGCATGGTCTGACGATCCAGGCAAAGGTATTCCAGTTCGCGATGTGCATAGTACAAAATGGCTCCGCCTGGGTTTTCATAGACGCCGCGAGATTTCATACCAACAAGACGGTTTTCCGTGATATCGGTAATACCGATGCCGTTGGCAGCGCCGATTTCATTGAGCTTGGTCAAAAGTTCAACCGAAGCCAATTTTTCGCCATTAACGGCCACTGGCAGGCCTTTTTCAAAATCAACTGTTACATATTCAGCTTTGTCAGGCGCAGCTTCCGGCGCTTTCGTGACAAGAAGCATTTCGTTTTTAGGCGCATTCCACGGATCTTCAAGATCGGCCCCTTCATGGCTCAGATGCCAGATGTTGCGGTCCATGCTGTAGGTCTTATTGCTTGTGGCTACTGGGACATTGTGTGCTGCCGCATAAGCAAGGGCATCTTCACGCGAACGGATTTCCCATTCACGCCAAGGAGCGATGATTTTTAACTGCGGCGCCAGCGCCTTGATGGTCAGCTCAAAGCGAACCTGATCGTTGCCTTTACCGGTAGCGCCGTGGGCAATAGCGTCAGCGCCTTCTTTTTCAGCGATAGCCACCATAGCTTTAGCGATCAGCGGCCGGGCAAAGGAGGTGCCCAGCAGGTATTTTCCTTCGTAAACAGCGCCGGCTTTCAGCGTCGGCCATACATACTCTTCCAAGAACGGTTTTACCAAGTCTTCGACGTAGATTTTGCTGGCGCCCGAAGCAATGGCTTTGTCCCGGACGACGTCCAGCTCGTCCCCTTGGCCGATATCGGCACACATGGCGATGACTTCGCAGCCATCGTAGTTTTCTTTGAGCCAGGGAATGATTACCGAAGTATCCAGGCCGCCCGAGTAGGCCAATACCACTTTTTTAATTTTACTCATTATAACTTCCTCCTCGCTTATTCGCCCATTACCAGGGCCATGACGGCTTTTTGCACATGCAGCCGGTTTTCCGCTTCGTCAAAGACTACCGATTGCGGACCTTCCAGAACGTCTTCAGTAATCTCTTCGCCGCGATGCGCCGGCAGACAGTGCAGAACAATGGCCTTTTTATCGGCCGCAGCCAGCACTTGCTGGTTAATTTGGTAGTTTTTGAAAACGGCCTGGCGCGCCACCTGTTCGCTCTCCATGCCCATGCTGGCCCAGACGTCCGTGTACAGCACATCCGCTCCGGCGGCTGCTTCCAGCACGTCTTGCGTCAGTTCAATGCGGCTGCCTGTTCCTTGAGCCACCTGCTTCGCCGCAGCCACAATACCCGCGTTCGGCTCGTACGCCGTAGGGGTGGCCACGGAAATATCCATGCCGAATTTGGCGCAGCCATGCATCAGCGAATGGACCATATTGTTACCGTCGCCGATATAGGCCATCTTTAGCCCTTTCAAAGAGCCTTTATGCTCTCGAATGGTCAAAAGGTCCGCCATCGCCTGACACGGATGCAGCCGGTCCGTAAGGCCGTTAATGACCGGAATATCCGCATACGCAGCCAGCTCTTCCACTTCCGCATGAGAAAAAGTGCGAATCATAATGCCGTCCAAGTAGCGCGATAGCACACGGGCCGTATCTTTTACAGGTTCGCCGCGGCCAATCTGCAGATCATTGGAGCTTAAAAACAGCGCTTGCCCTCCGAGCTGCCACATGCCGACTTCGAAAGAAACCCGGGTGCGAGTGGAGGATTTTTGGAAAATCATGCCCAGCGTTTTACCGCGCAAGATCGGATGCGCCTCTCCTTGCTGTTGCTTTTTTTTCAAATCCGCCGCCACCGTCAGCACTTGTTCCAGTTCTTCCGTAGACCATTCCTGTATTGATAAAAAATCCCTGCCGTATAGGCTCATGGCTATCCCTCGCTTTTTCCATTATACAAAGATATTCCTCACGCTGTCAAAACGCACCGTGTTCTTTCAGCACGCTGTCCAGAACAGCGATCACTTCTTCTATATGCGCTGCAGTAATATTTAGCGGCGGTACAAACCGCAGCACATTGCCTGCAGTGCAATTGATAATAATGCCTTTTTCCAGGCAAGCTTCCACAATGCCTCGTCCTTGTCCGGCCAGTTCCGCGCCAACAATCAGGCCGCGGCCCCGAACCGTAGTGATGATGCCCGGATATTTTTGCGCCAGCTGCCGCAGTTTGTCCTGCAGCAATTGCCCCAGATTGTTGGCATTATCCAGCAGGTTTTCTTGCTCCATAGCTTCCAAGACAGCCAAGGCCGCCGCACAAGCCAACGGATTGCCGCCGAAGGTGCTGCCGTGATCGCCGGCATGAAATACCTGGGCCACTTCTTCTTTGGCCAAGAAGGCGCCAATCGGCACGCCGCCAGCCAGTCCTTTAGCCAAAGTGACAATATCTGGCGTAATCCCTTCTTGCTCATACGCAAAAAAAGTGCCTGTCCGGCCAACGCCGGTCTGGATTTCATCAAAAATGAGCAAAGCGCCATGTTTGTCGCAAAGTTCGCGTACCGCTTTTAAGTACCCTGCCGGCGGCACATGCACGCCGCCTTCGCCTTGAATAGGCTCCAGCAATACGGCGCAGGTCTTAGCCGAAACAGCCGCTTCCATCGCCGCCAAATCACCGAAGGGAACATGGGAAAAGCCCTGCGGCAATGGCTCATAGCCTTTTTGGTATTTTTCCTGCGCTGTCGCCGTCAAGGTCGCCAAGGTGCGTCCATGAAAGCTGTGCTGAGCTGTGATGATTTCCACTTTGCTCTCGCTTTGCAGCTTGCCGTATTTACGCGCCAGCTTCATCGCGCCTTCGTTCGCTTCCGCGCCGCTATTGGCGATAAAAACACGTTCCAAACCGCTGCGCTGCGCCAGTTTTTGCACCAACGTAGCCTGCACTTCCGTATAGTACAGGTTGGAGCAATGGATGAGTTTTCCAGCCTGCTCCGCCACAGCCTTTACCAGGCCGGGATGGCCATGCCCGAGAAGATTGACAGCAATACCTGCCAAAAAGTCGAGATATTTTTTACCTTCGTTGTCGTATACATACGGGCCTTCGCCGCGTTCCAAAACGATGGGGTATCTGGCGAACACCGGCAGATAATACTGCGCATCCAGCGCCATCACTGCATTCTTGTTCATGTTCTTTCCTCCTTAGCGCACCACTTCGCTGCCAATACCGCCGGAGGTAAAAACCTCCAGGAGCAGTGAATGCTGCTGGCGACCGTCAATGATATGCGCTTTTTTAGCGCCGCCTTTCAAAGCGCGCACGCAAGCTTCCACCTTAGGAATCATACCGCCGTCGATGACTTTATCAACAATCAACGCCTGCGCTTCTTCAAAGGTCAGCGTGGAAATAAAGCTGCTCTTATCGTTGAAATCACGATAAATGCCTTCCACATCGGTTAGCAGCAGCAATTTTTCAGCCGCCAGCGCCCCTGCCACTTCACCAGCTACCGAGTCAGCGTTGATATTGTAGCTTTCGTAATTTCGCCCGACGCCGATCGGCGCAATAACCGGAATGTAGCCTTTATCAAGCAGATCGTGAATCAGCTGCGTATTAACGCTGGCCACATCGCCTACAAAGCCGATATCCACTTCTTTAATCTCGCCGTTTTCATGGACTTTAGCCAAATGTTTTTCCGCCACAATCAGGTCGGCGTCCTTGCCGGTCAAACCGACCGCTTTCGCGCCATGCTGATTGAAAAGGCTTACAATTTGCGAATTGAGTTTGCCTACCAGCACCATCTCCGCCACTTCCACCGTTTCTTCATCGGTGACGCGCAAGCCGCTGATAAATTCCGACTGCTTGCCAACTTTTTTCAGCATCGCCGTAATCTCCGGACCGCCGCCATGTACCACAACAGGCTTCATGCCCAAGCATTTCATCAGTACAATATCCTGAATCACGCTGTGCTTGAGTTCTTCATTCACCATGGCGTTACCGCCGTATTTAACAACAATGGTTTTGCCCACAAAACGCTGAATATAAGGCAGAGCCTCAATCAATACACCGGCTTTTTCTGCTGCTTCCATCATGTTTATTCGTCTCTCCTTTAGGCGGCTCAGGTATGATACTCGCCGTTGATCTTAACATATTCATAAGAAAAGTCGCAGGTCCAAACAGTAGCCTCTGCAGAGCCCACGCCCAGATCCACCGTTACAACGATATCATGCTGCTGCATCACTTTCTGCAGCACTTCTTCGTCTGTATCAGCCTTCATGCCGCCCTTAACCACTTGCTCGGCGCCCAGCCATACAGCCAATTTTTCCGCATTGATATTGGTTTCGGAATAACCTACCGCCGAAACAATGCGGCCCCAATTGGGATCCTGTCCAAAGAAAGCAGTTTTCACCAAGGGAGACTTGGCAATGGTCATCGCCGCCTTTTTGGCTTCATAGAAGCTGATGGCGCCCTTCACCTGAACTTCGAGGAACTTCGTCGCTCCTTCGCCGTCTCTGGCGATGGCTTTGGCCAAGAAGACGCATACCGCATGCAGCGCCGTCAAGAACGTCATGTAATCTTCCGTATCCACCCGGTCAACAACTTCATTTCCAGCCAGACCGTTGGCCAATACCGCTACCATGTCGTTAGTGCTGGTATCGCCGTCCACACTGATCATGTTAAAGGAAACCTGGATGCAATATGCAAGAGCCTGCTGCAAAACAGGCTGTGAAATAGCTGCGTCAGTGGTAATAAACGCCAGCATAGTCGCCATGTTGGGATGAATCATGCCCGATCCCTTAGCCACGCCGCCGATGCGCACTGTTTTACCTCCTAATTCCAACTCCACCGCAATGGCTTTGGAAAAGGTATCGGTCGTCATAATGGCCTTGCCGGCATTCTTCTCGCCGTCCACGGAAAGCTCGGCCGCCGCTTTCACAATCCCTTGCTTCACTTTGTCCATGGGCAGCTCCACGCCGATCACGCCGGTAGAAGCCACAAATACTTCGCTGGCGTCTACATTCAGCGCTTTAGCCGCTTCCGCCGCCATCGCTCTAGCATCAGCCAAGCCCTGTTCGCCTGTGCAGGCATTGGCGCAGCCGGCATTGACCACAATGGCTTTCGCCTGGCCTTTGGCCGCCACTTCTTTAGATACAGCCACAGGCGCCGCCGCCATGGTGTTCAAGGTGAACGTCGCAGCCGCTGTAGCCGGCACGTCGCTGACAATCAGCGCTACATCCTCTTTACCGCTTTTCTTAATGCCGGCTTTTACGCCTGCCGCTTTAAACCCTTTAGGGGCAGTAATACTGCCTGGTATTTCTTTCAACATGCTATGGTTCCTCCTCTAATTTTCTTGCTTAGGGATACATGGGGGATAATTCCAAGCCGGTTTTTTCCGGCAGGTTGAACAGAACGTTCATATTTTGCACCGCTTGACCGGCAGCGCCCTTCACCAGGTTATCAATAGCCGAAAGAGCTACGACACGACGGGTCCGCAGATCCACATGCCAGCCCAAATCGCAGAAATTGCTGCCCCTTACTGCTTTGGTGGCCGGATAACCGCCACGTCCCAAAAGGCGCACAAAGTATTCTTGGGCGTAAGCCTCTTCATAAGCTGCATCCACGGCTGCCGCTTCCACGCCGTTTTTCAAGCGTGCATAACAAGTGCTGAGAATGCCTCGCGCCATGGGAATCAAATGCGGTGTAAAGCTCAGCACAAGCGACGTCTTAGCCAAGCCGCCCAAGGCTTGCTCGATTTCCGGCGTATGCCGATGCCCGCCCACATTGTAGGCTTTCAAGTTCTCATACATTTCGCCAAAATGACTGTTCAGGCTCAACGAACGTCCCGCACCGGACACGCCGGATTTAGCGTCCACCACAAGGGAATCCAATTCCACTAAGCCTTTTTTCACCAGCGGCGCCAACGCCATAATGCTGGCCGTTGTATAACAGCCGGCATTGCCGACAATTTTCGCGCCGCGAATGTCTTCTCGGTACCATTCGGTCAAGCCGTATACCGCCTTGGCGCCCTTGTGCGTATGCGGCACTTTATACCAGGCTTCGTAAATCGCCGTATCTTTAAAACGATAATCAGCGCCTAAATCAATAATTTTGACGTCCGTCTTCTCCAATCGTTTACCTACCGCCATGGCATGACCGTGAGGCAGCGCGATGAAAAGCACATCACTGTCAGCCGCCACCTCATCCAAGGCTTCCATGCTGACCAGCTTGGCCTCCTGCACCGCTTGCAAGTGCGGATATACCTCCGCAATGGACTTGCCGGCGCTGCTCTCCGAAGTAATATAACGAATATCCGCTTCCGGGTGTCCTCCCAAAAGGCGTAACAATTCCGCTCCTGTATACCCGGTAGCGCCAATAATGCTTACTTTCATCTTTCCCATACCTCCTCACGTCTATGTTAAATAATTATACATGTATATGAATATTAATTCAAGTGCTTTCTGCAGGAGTAAAGTGAATTTCACCAAAAACATCACTTTGCTTACCACAATTCCTGCAGCTTTTTTCCGGCGTCAGCCAATGCAGACGGCGCTGTCGGTCCAAGAGGGGCGCTCCGCAGCCGCGGCAGAAGGTACGCTCGCTAGGGGCGTGCGGCATATTGCCAATATACACATAAGGATGCAAAACTGCTGCGGCCGCCCAAATTTCTTCAATCTCCACAACAGATGGCCCTGCCTCCCGACAACGCCAGGCCGGATGATAGCGCGTCAAATGCCAAGGAATGGGGCGCGACAATCCCTGCAGCCAGGAAACGACTTCCGGCACCTGAGCCAAAGAAACGCCAGCCCTTGGCGCTAAAAGAGTTGTAACCTCCACATGCGCAAAAGCGGAAGTTAATTCAATCGTGCGCTTCACTGCCTCCAGATTTCCCCCTAGCTGCTGATAGGCGGCTGCATCCCAAGCCTTAAGGTCAATGTTCCAGGCGTCAACCAATGGCAGCAATTGCCGCAGCGGCTCTACTTCAATCATGCCGTTGCTCACCATCGCCACAACTATACCGCGTTCTTTGGCCAATGTCGCCGCTTCCAAGACATATTCAAACCAAACCAGCGGCTCCATATAGGTAAACGCCAAACCGCAATTTTCTCCGCCAAAACCTGCCGCCGCCTGCAGCAATTCTTCCGGCGTCAATTGTCGGGCGCGGCTTCCCGGCGCCAACTGGGAAATCTCCCAATTTTGGCAGAAAGGGCAAGCCATATTACAGCCCCAGGACCCTACGGAAAAAATAGCCCCGCCGGGATGGAAATGGTAAAAAGGCTTTTTCTCCATCGGATCCAAAGCCGCCGCGCTAACAAGTCCGTAAATCAAGCTGCGCAAACGCCCTTCCCGTACCCCTCGGGCACGGCAGCGTCCATCCGCTCCTTCCTTCAGCAAACAGTGATGCGGACACAGCAGACAACGTATGCGTCCGTCCGCTGCCGCTTCCTGCCATAACGCTTCTTTCTGCACCGCCGCGCTCATACGCCGTACCTGCACACGCGAAATCGAAAAAGTTCTACAGCTGCCGTCTCAGCAATACCTGCCTTGCGTTTAGCAATACGTAGCTGTTCCTCCACGGTATCCACTCCTTCCAAGTCCGGCAGCAATAGCCCCCGGCGATGCCCTTGCTGTACAATCACGCCGTATTCTTTCGGATCAAGCTGCGTCTCGCTCGCCACCTTTTCGGGTTCCGAAAGGACGTCCACCGATATTTGCAATGTTTTCAGCTCTTCTTCCCTCACGGGTTCAAAACGCGGATCTTCCATAGCAGCCATCACGGCATTGCGGATAATTTCCGCTGCCAAGGTCGCTTGCGTCGGCGCAAAGGTACCGATGCAGCCGCGCAGCACGCCTTCCTTCTTCAGAGAAACAAAAGCGGCGCCTGGGCGCTTCCATTCTTCTGCTAGCTCGGCTGGCCCCAGCCACAGCGTACGCTGCTGCAGATAGTGGCGAATGCTGCTCCATGCCAGCTCTACTGGAAAAGCCATCTGCTGATTTTCTCGCAGTAGCGTCACCGCATAACCGACGCCAAAAGGCGCTTCATAGGATAAATGACGCACCAAAGGCTCTGAACCGCAAGCCCCTAACAAAAACAGAATGGAGCGCAACCCGCACTCGCCGGCTTCTTCCTGCAGTTCCCACGGTAAATGCAACAGCGTTTCCGCATCTCCTTGCCCTAAAGCCGCTACCACCTGTTTGTCAAACTGCGTTCCCGCCGGATGATACCCTGCCGGGGCATTGCGAGTCACGCGGTGCGATAAGTCTCCCGAGGCAATAACAGCCACTCGCTGGGTTCCTGCCAAAATAAGCCTCCGCAGTATTTGACCCATTTCATAGTACTGACGCTGCGCCAAAGCTCCAAAGCTTACAGTCACAACCTTTGCTTTACAACCTGCCTGCGCCAGAAAATATAACGGCACCAAGGCGCCATGATCTAGTTCCTGTTCCTGCTCTTGACAAGAAATTCCCCCTCGACCCCAAGCAGTAACTAAACTCTTAGCCAGCTCAGAAGCGCCATTCCAGCATTGCTCTTCCTGCGGAAAGCCAAAAGCCCTCAAGGATCCCTTTAAGCTCTCGCTGGCATTCACCGCAACCGCCCTTGCCTTGCTCGGCGCATGGGGCGATATGAGAACAAGCACGTCCGGCTCCCAAGAAGCAATCTCCCTAGCCGCCTCCCCGCACGCTTGCAAAGTGGCTGCGGCTTCCTTCTCTCTCCCCTGCCCAATCGCAGGAAGAAGGATTGGCGGATGCGGCAATAAAGCGCCGCCAAGGAACATGGTCATGATTGTCACGTCCTTTCTTGGTTTGCGTTTTTTGAGCCATACCTATGCTTCCATCGCCCCTCTTTGCCCCGCTTCTCTGATTCGTTCTTTGCAGCCATTTTCCCGCTACACTTGGCAGCAAGGCTTTCGGAGTATAAAATAGTAGTAAGAAACGAAGGAGGGATCTCTTTGCGCCGCTTACGCTGGGGTCGTGTTTTACTTGTGTTTTTTTGTCTTGCTTTTCTGGGCGCGTTTCTTTCCTTTGACGGCTTATCTCCTTTAAAACAACAAGGACAGTCGCTTTTGCAAGAAGGAACCAGACAGTTGCCCAGTTTCGAATCAACCGGCCTGCCCAAAAACGCTTGGCAGCGCCTGCATCGGCTGATCTTTTTGCGAGACGCCGTAGCTGAGCAATTAAAAGAAAGGCCGCTTACGCCGCTGCGCGATATTGCGCTGCCCATGCAGCAAGCCTTAATCGCCGTAGAAGATCATCGTTTTTACCAACATGCCGGCGTCGATATGGAAAGCATCCTGCGCGCTTCTTTAGTCAATTTGCAATTTGGCGCTATTACCGAAGGAGGCAGTACCATCACGCAGCAGCTGGCCAAAAATCTTTTTTTAAGCCACGAGCAAACCATGGGGCGCAAGGCGGAAGAGTTTGCCTTAGCCTTGCTTTTAGAAGCTCGCTTCAGCAAAGATGAAATTCTTGAGCTGTACTTGAACACCATTTATTTCGGCTCTGGAGCTTACGGTATTCAAGAAGCATCCTCGGTTTATTTCGGCAAATCCCCCGCTTCCTTGAGCTTGGCGGAAGCCTCTCTCCTGGCTGGTCTGCCCCAGGCGCCGTCGCGCCTCTCCCCTTATAATGATTTTGACGCCGCCAAAAAACGGCAATCCATCGTCTTAGCCGCCCTGAGCCGTTATGGTTATATTACACCCGGAACCGCCACAGAAACGCAAAACACGGCGCTGCGGCTGCGGCAGTAACATATAAGAAAGCCTCGCTTCCAAGAAGCGAGGCCTTTTTTATACCCGTTTCACCAAAAGAGCCTTACGCGTCTTGTCCAGAGTTTTTAAAAACTCATCCTGCCTGCGCATGGCCAACGATACATACAGTACGTCCACAATGTAAATTTGCGCCAGCAGATTTTCAATCGATTCACTGCGATAGAAGCTTTCCGGCGTAGAAGTAATGATTTTGATATCCGCTACCTTCGTCAACGGCGTATTATGCTTGCCGGTAATGCAAATCGTGGTAGCCCCTGCTTCCTTGGCTTCCTTCAGCGCATCCAAGATCACTTTGCTGCTGCCGGAGCTGCTGATTCCCACCGCCACATCGCCTGGCGCCATAAGAGACGCCGACATAACCTGAGCGTGAGCATCTTCAATACACTGAGTATAAAAGCCCAAGCGAAAAAATTTATGGTAGGCATTTAACGCAACACAGCTAGTGTTGCCCACACCATAAAAGTCAACGCGTTTAGCTTTTTCCAACGCATCAATCGCCATATTCAGCTGGTACATGTCCAGCACTTCCCGCGTTGCATTGATGGACAGCACATGCGACTCCGCCAGTTTCAAAGCTACATCCGAGATATCGTCCTGCTCGCTGATGCCTTCATGAATATGCTCTAAAGGACGTATAAAATCCTTGGCAATAATCAGCTTCATTTCCTGATAACCGCTAAGACTAATCTGCTTGCACAGATTGGTTACCGTAAACTGGCTGACTTTGCAACAATCCGCCAGTTCCGTAATGCTCAACGAGACAATACTGCGCGGATTTTTCAGGACATAATCGGCTACCAGCTTGGTCCGTTTTCCCAAATGATGATATTTCTCTGCAATACGACGCAACACCTCATTTTCGGGCTTGTCGCTCTGCGATTGCAGCTCATCTCCCTTTCGTTCCTCAGTCATACCAGTTCACTACCTTTCTCCCCGTTGTACCGTCAAAAAAAGTTCTTAATATCTTTCCAGCTGCCGCTGCGCATGCCGTCGCCCTCGCGGGTTTTACTAAGACGCTCAATAGTAAATTCGCGAATATACGTATCGCCGCTAATATTGGCAATGTCTTTTACCAGACGGCCCTCATCTTGAATATTGAAGACCAAAAGCGTAAACCACTGCGGCTGTTTGACAGGCTCGGTCTTAACGGCAACACCCATCGTAACCGGGGATTCCCGCTCTTGAAATTGCCGGGTAAGCCGACGATCATACGTAGCAAAGGGCATAGCCTTAGGATGCTGAATCAAGGCATATACTTCCGGAAAATATTCTTTAAACTCTTTAATTTTTATGCCCATGTTAGGCGTAAACCGCTGAATCTGCACGGGCGATCCCGGTTTTTCATTGACATAGGTAACTTCCATTTGAATCCCCAGGCCATTGCGGCTGAAGTTGTGAGTATACGAAGCGATTTTCGCTTTTCGCTTGCCTTGAGCTTCCCAATCCAGGCGGCTCCAAGTCTGGTTGTCTTCATCAATAATCATGCGGAAGTCGCCATACTGTTTGGCAATGGTTTCCTTCGTATCGTCAAGGCTGGCAAACGCCACTTGCGCTGTGCCTAAAACTGCTACTGCCACCAACGCAGATAAATAACGTTTCATCTCTAGATCCTCCTCTTCCTTTTTAACCTTCTCCAAAATTGTTCTATTTGTAACATATTAGACTTTTTTCGCTTAAATCCTGCTGCCGCGAAAAACTATGTCGGAAAAATTGCACAAACCGCGGCATAAAAAAAGTCCAGGAAAAGAATGCTCTTCCTGGACTTTCTTGTTGCAAATTAACGTTTCGAGAACTGCGAAGCTTTGCGGGCTTTTTTGAGGCCGTATTTGCGGCGCTCTTTTTCGCGAGGATCGCGGGTCAAAAGACCAGCTTTTTTCAAGGAAAGGCGAAGTTCGCCGTCAACCTTGAGCAAAGCGCGCGCGATGCCATGCCGGATAGCGCCGGCTTGGCCAGTGGTGCCGCCGCCTTTTACGCTGGCGACAACATCATATTTACCGAGAGTTTCTGTAACGTCCAAAGGCTGTTTTACGATGATTTCCATCGTCTTACGGCCAAAGTATTCGTCAAGCTTACGCTCATTTACTACGATATTACCTTCACCGGGGATGAGACGCACCCGCGCGACGGAGGTTTTTCTACGGCCAGTGCCGTAATAACTAACTGCTGCCATGATATGGTCCTCCTTTCCGTATTACCGTACGTTGATTTCAAGTACTTCAGGCTGCTGTGCTGCATGCGGATGCTCCGCACCGCGGTAAACCTTCAGCTTGCGGTACATCTGACGGCCCAAAGTATTCTTGGGCAACATGCCTTTAACTGCCAATTCCAGAACGCGTTCAGGCTTGTCAGCCAGCATTTTGCCAGCCGTAGTGAACGTCGTACCGCCAACGTAACCGGAATGACGGAAATACGTTTTCTGCACCAGTTTTTTACCGGTAAGAACTACTTTTTCTGCATTGATAATGATGACAAAATCACCAGTATCCACATGAGGAGTAAAAATGGGTTTATTTTTGCCGCGCAGCACTTTTGCTACCTCGGCTGCCAAACGGCCTAACGTCTTGCCTTCAGCGTCTACGATGAACCATTTACGATCCACTTCGGCCGCTTTAGCCATAAACGTGGTTTTCATGTGCGATTCCCTCCCTGTTGCTCATGGCTTCATTATGATTTCCTACCTAATGAGTTCCGGGGCTAATGGAATTCATGGCAAAATCTCATAAAGTAATTTTATTAAAAGACGTCCCTGCTGTCAATACCCTGGAAAAAGTAAATTTCATTTTTAGCCCATTGATAAAAAATCTTTTGCAAAAATAATCCTTGCGGCGGCGCTGTCGGCGGCGCCAAGGAACGATCTTTAGCCTTAACCAACGCAGCAAATTCATCGACAAGCAGCTCGCCTCGGCCAACCGCTGCAAAAGCGCCGACCAAATTCCGCACCATATGGTATAAAAAACCATCGCCGCAAACATGAAAGGTCAATAAGTTTCCTTCCGCTTGCCAGCCGGCGCTGAAAATAGTTCGTACCGGCTGCACTGGCGCACTGCCTACGGCGCGAAAGCTGGAAAAATCATGCTTCCCCAAAATATATTCCGTAGCTTTCTCCATGGCGGCCACATCAAGCTTTTTAGTTACCATCCAAGCATAGTGACGGCCAAAAGGACTTTCCGGCGCATCATGACGCAAACGATACAGATAGCGTTTGGCCACAGCCGATCTACGCGCGTGAAAGGACGGATCCGTGTCTTCCGCCGCCACCACGGCGATATCCGCTGGCAGCATCCCCCGGGCCGCTCTAGGAATGCGTTCTGCTGGAATGCGTCCTTCCGTATCAAAATGGACAGTTTGCCCCCAAGCATGAACGCCGGTATCGGTTCGGCCGGCGCCGGTCATACACAGCTGATGCCCAAAAAGAGGCGCCAAACGCTCCTCCAATACCTGTTGTACCGCAAGCGCGTTCTGTTGCCGCTGAAATCCGTGATAGGCGCTGCCGTCGTAAGCCACCGTCAATTTTAAACGCCGCGCGGTCATGGTTGCATCCCCCAACGCAGCCAGACCAACAGCAAGGCAAAGAGCAGCAAAAAGAGAGCCGCCACGGCATCCTGCCGTCGATACTGCAACGGATGCATGCGCGTCCGGCCTTCGCCGCCTCGATAACAGCGGGCTTCCATGGCTGTAGCCAACTCGTCCGCCCGCCGAAAGGCGCTGATGAAAAGCGGCACAAGCACTGGCACCAAATTCTTTCCCCGCCGCAGCAAAGAGCCGCTGGAAAAATCAACGCCTCGGGCTTCCTGGGCTTTAATAATGCGCTGCGTTTCCTCTAACAAAGTCGGGATAAACCGCAGAGCAATGGTCATCATCATGGCCAGCTCATGCGCCGGCAGGCCCCAGCGCTTGGCAGGACGCAGCAGCGCCTCCAAGCCATCTGTCAGCGCAATAGGCGAAGTAGTAAAAGTTAAAAGAGACGACGATACGATCAAAAGCGCCAGCCGCCCCGCCATGCGCCCGCCTTGCTGCAGCCCTCCGTCTGTTACCGCAAAGGGTCCCCAGGCAGCCAACGTTTCCCCTTGGCCGCTGAAGGCATGAATCAGTACGGTAAGCAGCAAAATCGGCCAGAGTGGTTTTAAGGAGCGAAGGACAAGGCCAAAGGGCAATTGAGCGCTCAGTATCAACACCGCCAAAAAAACTAAAAAGACGCCATAAGAAGCAGCGCTTTCCAACAAGAAAATGATCAGAATACACCCTAAAGCCCCTGCTATTTTAGTGCGCGGATCTAAAGCGTGCACTGCCGAATTCCCCGGGAAATACTGCCCGACAAGAAGGTTATTCAACATGAACTTGACCTCCTTGCTTCCGGAGAATGGCTGCAATTTCCTGGGCCGCTTCCTTCGGCGTAACTGCTTGGCTCGCCTTTAGAGGTAATCCCGCTTGCGTCAAAGCACCCATAAGCTTGGTTACCCCTGGAGGCTCCAGGCCGCAAGATTTGAGCAGAGTTCCTTCTTCTTGGAAAATCTGCTGCGGCGAACCGTCTAGTAAAAGTTGTCCCTGATCCAACACCAAAAGACGCTGCGCCAAACGCGCCGCGTCCTCCATATTGTGTGTTACAAGCAAAATTCCCATGCCGGTTTCCGCCTGCAGCTGCAACAGCTGCCCATAAATTTCATCGCGGCCCTTCGGATCCAGACCGGCAGAGGGTTCGTCTAAAATCAAATATTCCGGACGCAAAGCAAGAATACCAGCTAGAGCCACCCGGCGCATCTGCCCTCCTGATAATTGAAATGGAGAACAAGGTCCATGCTCCGCTTCATCCAAGCCAACCAGCTTCATCGCCCAGGAAACCCGCCGCGCCACCTCTTCTTCCGGCAAACCGGCATTGCGCGGTCCAAAGGCAATATCGGCGCTTACGGTTTCTTCAAACAACTGGTGTTCCGGATACTGAAACACCAAGCCCACGCGCCGTCTAGCCGTCTTAGCGGCTTCGCTCCCGCCGCTAAACTCACAGCCGTCCAAAAGAACCTGTCCTACGCTCGGTTTTAGCAGACCCGCCAGGATTTGCACCAACGTAGATTTGCCGGAACCGGTATGTCCAATCAAAGCCACTCGCTCTCCTGGAGCTAACTCCAAGTTTAAATCGCGCAGTGCGTCTTGGGCAAAAGGAGTTCCAGGCGAATAGGTATGTTGTAGTTGTGTTACTACTAGGGACATAATGCTTTCACCAACGCTTCGTCTGTAATTATAGGGCTTGTTACCGCCAACAGCCCCTGCTGCTGCAAATGCCAAGCTACTTCCGCCGCCACGGGCACATCTAAGCCCATTTCTTTCAAGCGAGGAACCTGGCAGAAAATTTCCTCCGGCGTCCCGTTCGCTACGATTCGCCCCTTGTCCATAACAACGACCCGATCAGCGGCTACTGCTTCTTCCATAAAATGAGTAATATAAACAACAGTAATGCCCTGCTGCCGATGCAAGTCGCAAACGGTTTGCAAAACCTCCTGACGCCCTTGGGGATCCAACATCGCTGTTGGCTCATCCAACACCAGACAAACCGGCTGCATGGCTAATACACCGGCAATAGCAACCCGCTGCTTCTGACCTCCGGACAGCAAATGCGGCGCATGCTGACGATAGTCGCTCATGCCCACTTGCGCCAAAGCTTGCTCAACCCGACTAACAATTTCCGCTGTGGGTACGCCCAGATTTTCCGGCCCGAAGGCCACATCTTCCTCTACTAGCGTCGCCACTAGCTGGTTGTCGGGGTTTTGAAACACCATGCCAACCTGTTGGCGAATCTGCCAAAGTTGCTCGGCTTCCCTCGTATCACGGCCTGCTACCAAACAGCGTCCTTCGGTCGGTAAGAGCAGGGCGTTCAAATGCTTAGCCAGCGTGGATTTACCGGAACCGTTTGTACCGATGATGGCTACAAACTCTCCCGGCTGAATCGCCAAATCCACCTCTGCCAAAGCATAGGCAATTTCATTTTTAAGGCCCTGATAGCTATGACTTAGCTTTTCCAGGCAAATGAACGGTTCCAAACGTTTTCTTCCCTTCCTTGGTTTTGCCATCGACAAGTTAACCACAAAAATATTCCGGTTTACTTATACGACAAAAACAGGCACGAAAAATCACACTAACAGATGATCTTCCGTGCCTGTGGCAAAGAAAGGCGACCATCCGGTCGCCCCATGCAGTTACACCAACTCGAGAATCGCCATCGGCGCAGCGTCGCCACGACGGGGGCCTAATTTCAGCACCCGAGTGTAGCCACCTTGCCGTTCTGCGTATTTCGGGGCGATGGTGTCAAACAATTTCTTCGTAACTTCTTCGTCTACCCAGACCAACACTTGACGACGGGCATGAAGGTCGCCCTTTTTCGCCAAGGTAATCATTTTTTCAGCCAGACCGCTGACTTCTTTGGCTTTCGCCTCAGTCGTCTCGATGCGCTCATGCGCAAAGAAGGAAGTCAGCAGGCTGCGGAAGAGCGCCTTACGGGCGCTAGAATCGCGTCCCAGTTTACGATAGGCCATTCTTCTCGTCCCTCCTCCTTATTCTTCCGTTTCCTTAAGACCTGATCCCAGTTCTACAAGCTTTTTCTTCACTTCTTCCAGGGATTTACGGCCCAAGTTACGGACTTTCATCATATCGTCTTCCGTTTTTTGCGTCAGCTCAGCTACTGTATTAATGCCAGCCCGCTTCAAGCAGTTATAAGAACGTACCGATAAATCCAGATCTTCGATGGTCATTTCCAAATTGGGGCCGTCTTCCGGCTCCTTGGCAAAACCACTTTCCGGTCCTTCTTCTTCCGGCACTTCGCCTGCCATGTTTTGGAAGAGTTTCAAATGCGCAATCATGATCGTTGCCGATTTACTGATTGCTTCTTCCGGCTTGATACTGCCATCGGTCCAAACTTCCAGAGTCAGCTTGTCATAGTCAGTTACATTGCCTACACGAGTGTCGGCAATAGCATAATTGACGCGCTGAATCGGCGAAAAAATGGAATCGATAGGAATCACGCCAATGACATGATCGCTTTTCTTGTTCTTATCAGCCGGAACATAGCCGCGGCCTTTTTCAGCGACAATCTCCATCCGCAAAGAAGCACCTTGGCCAACAGTGGCAATATGCTTTTCCGGGTTGAGGATTTCCACGTCTGAACTAGCGATAATGTCAGCTGCGGTAACACTTTTCTCACCATCGACTTCAATACGAAGTACAACCGGCTCGTCAGTGTACATTTTTAAACGCAGCTCTTTGAGATTGAGGATGATGTCGGTGACATCTTCTCGCACTCCGGGAACTACGGAAAACTCATGATCCACGCCTTCAATGCGCACAGAGGTAACTGCCGCACCAGTCAACGACGATAACAAAATGCGCCGTAAACTATTACCGAGGGTAGTACCATAACCGCGTTCCAATGGTTCACAAACAAATTTGCCATAGCGATTGTCTTCACGGCTTTCGACAATTTCAATTCTTGGCTTTTCGATTTCCATCATTAGGAAGCGACCTCCTCTTCGCGCGTTGCTACTACGCTATGCCACAGAAAGGACATTAACGCGAGTAGAGCTCGACGATGAGATGTTCCACAATGGGGCAGTCGATCTCTTCTCGGCTGGGGAAGCGAGCCACTTTGGCGCTAACCGCCTCAGGGGTCACCGTAACGTCTTCAACCCATGCAGGAACTGTCTTGCTGCCGTAAGTTTCAATCATCATTTTGATGATCGGAGATTCCATGCTGGTTTCATGTACAGCAACTACGTCGCCAACACGAACCTGGAAGGAAGGAATATTTACCCGACGGCCGTTCACAGTCATGAGACCATGACGAACCAACTGGCGAGCTTGGTTGCGGCTAACCGCAAAACCCATGCGGAAAACCGCATTGTCTAAACGACGCTCCAGCAGAACCAGCAAGTTTTCACCGGTAATACCTTTAGTACGCTCAGCGCGATCAAAGTATTTCCGGAACTGACCTTCCAGAATGCCGTAAATCCGGCGGGCTTTTTGCTTTTCACGCAGCTGCAAGCCATATTCCGAAACCTTTTTACGTCCTTGGCCGTGCTGGCCGGGAGCGTAGGCACGTTTCGTGAACGCGCACTTGTCGCCATAGCATTTATCACCTTTGAGGTAGAGCTTCGCGCCTTCACGGCGGCAAAGTCTGCACACAGGACCCGTATATCTAGCCATTCCTCTTCAACACCTCCCGAAAATTATACTCTTCTCCGCTTGGGCGGACGGCAACCGTTATGTGGAATGGGAGTAACGTCCTTGATCAGGTTTACTTCCAAACCAGATGCCTGCAAAGAGCGGATCGCCGCTTCACGTCCTGATCCAGGACCCTTTACAAACACTTCCACCTGCTTGAGACCATGTTCCATAGCTACCTTGGCAGCGGCTTCTGCAGCCATCTGTGCCGCAAAAGGAGTGCTCTTGCGGGAGCCGCGGAAACCAAGGCCGCCGGCACTAGCCCAGGAAAGAGTATTGCCTTTGGTATCGGTGATGGTGACGATGGTATTATTGAAAGTAGAGCGGATGTGAGCATGACCATGCTCAACGTTTTTCCGTTCTCTTCTTTTGGTTCTAACAACTTTTTTCGCTACCACGCGTGTTTCCCTCCTTTACGGATTATTTTTTCTTCTTGGCGCCAACAGTCCGCTTAGGACCTTTGCGAGTGCGGGCATTGTTCTTCGTGTTCTGTCCACGCACAGGCAATCCTATGCGGTGACGGCGGCCACGGTATGAGCCAATCTCAATCAAACGCTTGATATTGAGCTGCTGTTCACGCCGCAGGTCGCCTTCGACCTTGTAGTTTTTGTCAATCAGTTCACGAAGTTTAGCTACTTCTTCTTCCGTTAGATCCCTGGTGCGAGTATCAGGATTGATTCCCGCTGCAGCCAGGATTTCACTGGACAAAGTCGGCCCAACTCCATAGATGTATGTCAAAGAGATTTCCACGCGCTTATCGCGCGGCAAATCCACACCGGCAATACGTGCCATCGAACAGCCACCTCCTAACCTTGTTTTTGTTTATGCTTCGGATTTTCACAAATGACCATGACATGGCCATGACGCTTGATGACTTTGCATTTTTCGCAAATGGTCTTCACCGAAGGTCTTACTTTCATTTGCCTTGGCCTCCTTCTCTGCGCAGCCCGACGGGCTGCCCCGTTATCCGCCTATTTAAAGCGATAGGTAATACGGCCGCGCTTCAAATCGTACGGTGTTAATTCAACAGTAACACGATCTCCCGGCAGGATGCGAATAAAATGCATCCGAATCTTACCGGAAACATGCGCCAGCACGACATGTCCATTTTCCAGTTTAACTTGAAACATGGCGTTTGGCAATGCCTCAACTACCGTACCTTCTACTTCAATTACATCTTGTTTGGACACGAGATCTCCCTCCTCGCCCGCTTCTTACACCTGTTGTGCCATCCTGCCCGCAATCCGCTGACAAATGGCTTCGTCCGTCCGGCCAGCCGCAAAAACGACCGGTCCAGACGCCGTTGCCGTGCATAGCCGCCGTTTAGCAAGCTATACACTTTTCCTGCAGTCATTTCGTTCACAAACGTGTCAAAATTTCCGGTTCGCCATCAGTTACAGCAATGGTATGCTCAAAATGAGCCGACCATTTTTTGTCCCTAGTAATAACGGTCCAGTTGTCCCGCAGGGTTTTTACTTCATATGTCCCCATGTTAATCATGGGTTCAATCGCCAGAGTCATGCCAGGCTTCAGCCGCGGGCCGCGCCCGGGAGCGCCGTAGTTGGGAATTTGCGGATCTTCATGCATCTTGCGACCAATGCCATGTCCCACATAGTCGCGCACTACTCCATAACCAAATTCTTCCGCATGAATTTGAACAGCATGTGAGATATCATAGAGACGCTGATCAGCCACTGCTTGAGCAATACCTTTATAAAGCGATTCTTCCGTCACCTTCAGCAGCTGCGCTACTTCCGGAGCAACCTCCCCTACAGGGAAGGTCATGGCTGCATCGCCATAAAATCCATTAATCAACGTACCGATGTCGACGCTGATGATATCGCCGTTCTTAAGTTTCCTCGGCCCTGGAATTCCATGTACTACTTCTTCGTTTACCGAAGCGCAGATACTGCCGGGAAAACCATTATACCCTTTGAATGCCGGGATTGCACCGCGTTCGCGAATGTATTCGTCGGCGATTCGATCCAGTTCTTGTGTCGTCACGTCCGGTTTCACCGCTTGCCGGATGAGTTCCAGCGTTTCCGCCACAATCCGCCCAGCTTCACGCATATAGGCGATTTCCTGTTGACTTTTCAGGACAATCATCGTTACGCGCCTCGCAATGTTTTCAGGATATCAGCCAGCACTTTGTCAATGTCCTGTCGGCCATCAATTTCAGCATATACACCGCGATCCTGATAGTAATTTACGAGGGGACGGGTCTGCGCTTCGTAAACGTCCAAGCGGCTTTTTACGGTTGCCTCTTGGTCGTCGTTGCGCTGATAAAGCTCTCCATCGCAAGCATCGCAGCGATCCTTCTTGCTCGAAGGATTGAACGACACATGGTAGGTTGCACCGCAGGCACGGCAGATACGCCGACCTGTAATCCGGGCTACCAGATCTTCCGCCGGTACCGTGATGTTAATCACATGGTCCAGGCGGCTTTCCAGCTCCTCCAAAGTCCGTCCCAGCGCTTCCGCTTGTTCTAAGGTCCGCGGAAAGCCATCCAGCAGAAAGCCTTGTTTGCAATCCGCCTTCGCTAAACGCTCGCGTACAATGCCGATAGTAATCTCATCAGGCACCAGTTGCCCGGCATCCATGCATGCCTTGGCTTTTTTACCAAGCTCCGTTCCTTCTTTAACAGCGGCACGAAACATGTCGCCGGTCGAAATATGCGGAATGCCCAGTTCTTTCACCAGTTGCGCCGCTTGAGTGCCTTTGCCGGCCCCAGGCGGTCCCATAAGCAAAATTTGCATGTTTGGTCCTCCTTACTTCATAAAGCCTTGATAGTGCCGCATCAATACGAGCGACTCTATTTGCTTCATTGTGTCCAGCGCCACACCCACAACAATGAGGAGGGCTGTGCCACCGAAGTAAACGCCCTGGATATCTGTCGCCCACACTACAAAGTTCGGCAAAATGGCGATCAGAGCCAAGAACAGCGAACCTGCCAGGGTGATCCGAGTCATGACGCGGTCCAGATAATCAGCGGTCGGTTTTCCTGGACGCAGACCTGGAATAAAACCGCCGTGTTTTTTCATATTCTCTGCCATATCCGAGACGTTAAAGGTAACCGCAGTATAGAAATACGTGAAAAACAAGATTAAAAGCGCATACAGAGTTGTCTGCAGCGGCGTTCCCCACGCAAACCATCCCGCCACCGTTTTCACCCATTCCACATCAATAAACTGGGCGATAGTTACCGGAAACATGAGCACGGATGACGCAAAGATTATCGGAATAACTCCCGCCTGGTTAACCTTCAGCGGGATATGGGTGGAATGACCGCCGTACATCTTGCGGCCAACTACCCGTTTAGCATACTGTACCGGAATGCGCCGCTGCCCTTGTTGGATGGCAATAACCAAAACAATCATGGCTATCGCAATCGTTAAGAACAACAACAGTTTAAACAAGCCGACCGTGCCAGCTTCGAAATACTGATAAATAACGTAGATGCCATCTGGAAGGCGGGATACAATCCCCGCAAAGATGATCAGCGAAATACCATTGCCAATCCCTTTTTCGGTTATCTGTTCACCCAGCCACATCAAGAAGGTTGTCCCTGCCGTCAGCGTGAGGGCAATCAGAAGAATAGAGCCGATGCCTGGATTGATGATCGCGTGCTTCAAGCCAAGAGCCATGCCCAAAGCCTGCATAAACCCTAACACTACTGTACCGTAACGCGTGATTTGGGTCAGTTTTTTCCGACCCTCTTGCCCTTCTTTGCTCCACCGTTCAAAGGTCGGAACGACCACTGTCAGCAATTGCATGATAATGGAAGCATTGATATAAGGGGTTATACTCATCGCGAAAATGGAAAACTTGCTCAGCGCACCGCCAGCAAACAGGTCCAACAGTCCAAACAGATTGCCGCTGGTAAACAGCTCTTCAATCACGGCTGCATCGACACCAGGTACAGGGATGTGAGTGCCAGCCCGGAACACCAGAAACATGATCAGCGTAAAGACGATCTTCTGGCGCAACTCAGGAATCTGAAAAACGTTCGACAGGGCTGCAAGCACCTAGAACACCTCGACTTTTCCGCCGGCAGCTTCGATCTTGGCAATAGCCGACTTGGTGAACCCATTGGCCTTTACGGTCAACGCTACGGTCAACTCGCCGCCGCCAAGAACACGCACGCCATCATGAACGTTCTTTAGAATGCCAGCTTCCACAAGGGCCACTGGATCCACCTCTGCGCCGGCTTCAAACCGATTCAAGGTAGCCACGTTCACTTCGGCGTACTCTTTCCCAAACTTGTTATAAAAACCGCGTTTAGGAAGCCGCAGGTATAAAGGCTTTTGACCGCCTTCAAAACCAGGGCGAGTACCGCCGCCGCTGCGAGCCTTCTGGCCTTTATGACCTTTGCCAGAAGTTTTTCCCAGACCGGAACCAAGGCCGCGGCCAAGGCGAGTGCGGGTCTTTTTCGAGCCGGGCACCGGAGCTAATTCATGCAATTTCATCGTTAGCGCCTCCTCTCGTTTAGTTTTGCTGTTCTTCAACAGTAACTAGATGTTCTACTTTGCGGATCATACCGCGGATAACAGGGGTATCTTCCTGCTCAACGCAGCTGTTGATTTTCCCGAGACCCAGAGCTTTTACAGTGGCACGCTGGTCTTCAGGACGACCGATCAGGCTACGCGTCAGCTTAATGTTGAGTTTCGCCATTGTTTTTCCTCCTTAGCCCAGCAGTTCCTGCACGGACTTGCCACGCAGAGCCGCCACTTCTTCGGCTCTCTTCAGCTGTTCAAGACCGCGAAGAGTAGCACGCACCATGTTGTTGGGATTCGAAGAACCCAGCGACTTGGTGAGAATGTCGTGAATACCAGCCAGCTCCAATACCGCACGGGCAGGGCCGCCAGCAATAACACCGGTACCTTCGGAAGCAGGTTTCAGCAGAACTTTGCCTGCGCCGAACACACCGAGAATTTGATGAGGAATCGTAGTACCGACAATCGGCACCTTAATGAGATTTTTCTTGGCGTCTTCAACGCCTTTACGGATGGCTTCCGGAACTTCCCCAGCTTTGCCGAGGCCTGCGCCGACATGACCGTTCTCATCGCCCACGACGACCAGGGCACTGAAGGAGAAGCGGCGACCACCCTTGACGACCTTGGCTACGCGGTTAATGAAAACCACTTTTTCCTGCAGGTCGAGGGATGTATGGTCAATTTTGGCCATGACTGTACCTCCTTGTCCTCTTAGAATTGCAGCCCAGCTTCACGCGCACTTTGCGCTAAAGCAGCTACGCGACCATGGTAGATGTAACCGCCGCGATCAAATACTACTTGAGAAATACCTTTCTCAAGAGCACGCTTGGCTACGGCAGCGCCAACCAGCTTGGACGCTTCACAATTGCCGCCTTTGGCGACTTGTTCCCGAATGTCTTTATCCATGGTGCTGGCAGAAACCAACGTTACGCCTGCCACATCATCAATGATTTGCGCATAAATATGATGCAGGCTGCGGAACACATTCAAACGGGGTTTAGCCGCTGTGCCGCTGACGTTTTTGCGCACCCGCAGGTGGCGCTTCTGCCGCGAATCGTTTTTTACAGGTTTACGAAGCACTGTGTTCACTCCTTTCGCCTATGGCTTACTTCTTACCCTTGCCGCCGGCTTTACCGACTTTGCGACGAACTACTTCGCCTTCGTACTTGATGCCTTTGCCTTTGTACGGTTCTGGCTCGCGGTAACCGCGAATCTTCGCCGCCAGGGCGCCCACAGCCTCTTTGTTGATGCCTGAAACTACGATTCTATTCGGAGCAGGCACATCCAACGTAAGACCCTGGGGAGGCTCAACCTCGACAGGATGGGAAAAGCCAAGAGAAAGGGTTACTTTATTGCCGGACTTAGCGGCGCGATAACCAACACCATTGATTTCCAAGGTCTTGGTAAAGCCTTCCGTTACGCCCACAACCATATTGTTGATCAACGTACGAGTGAGACCGTGCAAGGAACGATGTTCCTTCACATCACTGGGACGCTCAACAGTCAGCGTGTTTTCTTCGATTTTAATCGTCAAAGCTTTGGCGACTTCACGCGTCAGTTCGCCTTTAGGGCCTTTCACTGTGACAACGTTGCCATCCAAATTGATGGTTACGCCTGCCGGAATAGTGATAGGCATTCTACCAATACGCGACATGTATTACACCTCCTAGAGACAGAACTTCTTACCAAACGTAGGCGACTACTTCGCCGCCGAGGCCCTCGCGACGAGCCTGCTTGTCGGTCATGATGCCCTGCGATGTTGAAATAATGGCGATACCGAGGCCGCCCAAAACTCGGGGCAGCTGCTCTTTTTTCGCGTATACGCGCAATCCCGGTTTGGAAATGCGTTTGAGGCCGGTGATGACTTTCTCGCGGTTCGGGCCGTATTTGAGGCTCAACCGAAGAACGCCTTGTTTATTGTCGTTGACGAGATCATAGTCCTTAATGAAACCCTCGCGTTTGAGAATTTCGGCCATCGCCTGCTTCACTTTGGAAGCGGGGATCTCCACTTTATCATGATGCACCGAGTTCGCATTACGAATCCGGGTAAGCATGTCAGCGATCGGATCAGTCATTACCATGAGAACAAACCTCCTTCCTGTGCTTGGTTACCAGCTAGCTTTCGTAACGCCCGGAATTGCGCCTTTATAGCTCAGTTCCCGGAAGCAGATACGGCACATCTCGAACTTGCGGATGTAAGCATGCGGGCGACCGCAAATCTTGCAGCGATTGTATTTGCGAACCTTGAATTTAGGTTCTTTTTTCCATTTTTCAATCAAAGCTGTCTTGGCCACAACTGTCCCTCCTTTTTACGCGCTGAAGGGCATGCCCATCAGCTTCAACAGTTCCCGCGCCTCTTCATCAGTTTTGGCAGTGGTAACAATGATTATATCCATGCCGCGGATCTTGTCGACTTTGTCGTACTCGATCTCGGGGAAAATCAGTTGTTCCTTGATGCCCAGGGTGTAGTTGCCGCGTCCGTCAAAGGACTTCGGGCTAACACCGCGGAAGTCGCGTACACGAGCCAATGCGACATTGAACAGCTTGTCTACAAAGTAGTACATGCGTTCACCGCGCAAGGTAACTTTGGCGCCAATCGGCATACCCGCACGAATCTTAAAGGCAGCCACGGATTTTTTAGCACGAGTGACAACCGGTTTTTGTCCGGAAATCAGTGTCATATCCGCTACCGCAGAGTCAATCACTTTCGGATTGGCCACTGCTTCGCCGATTCCCATATTCAAAACAACTTTTTCGATTTTAGGGATTTCCATGACATTCTTGTATCCGAACTTTTCCATCATCGCTTTCGCGACTTCGCTAGTATATTTCTCTTTCAGTCTGACCACAAGTGGTACCCTCCTTTCGTGCTGGGTTATTTATCCTTGTCAATTGTTTCGCCGCATTTTTTGCAAACGCGAACTTTACCGCCGTTAGCAAGCACATTGCTTTTTACCCGAGTTGCTTTGTCGCAAGCGGGACACACCAGCATCAGCTTCGCAGCATGTACCGGCGCTTCCTTCACAATGATGCCCCCTTGAGGATTGCTTTGAGACGGTTTGGTATGACGTTTTACTTTGTTGATGCCTTCTACAACAGCTTTTCCCTTTTTGGGAATCGCCTGAATTACAGCACCAGTTTTTCCTTTATCCTTACCGGACAGGACCATGACTTTATCGCCTTTTTTGACGTGCAATTTGGCTTCTGACATGCCGGATTTCCCTCCTGACTTAGATTACTTCCGGTGCCAGCGAGACAATCTTCATAAAGTCTTTCTCACGCAGCTCTCTCGCAACCGGTCCAAAAATACGGGTCCCGCGGGGACTCTTGTCTTCTTTGATGACAACGGCGGCGTTCTCGTCAAAACGAATGTAGGAACCGTCTTGACGGCGCAGGCCCTTGTGAGACCGTACGACAACAGCTTTCACTACATCGCCTTTCTTGACCACGCCACCGGGCGTTGCGTCCTTAACGGAAGCGACGATGATGTCGCCGATATTGGCATAGCGCCGGTAGGAACCGCCCAATACACGAATGCACATAACTTTTTTAGCACCGGTATTATCAGCAACATTAAGAATGGTTTGTTGTTGGATCATCCTTGCTCCCTCCTTCAAGCCTGAAATTTTTCAAAAGTTAAAGCGATTACTTCGCTTTCTCAAGAATTTCAACAACTCTCCAACGTTTATCTTTGGAGAGAGGGCGTGTTTCCATCAAGGAAACAATATCCCCAGGCTTGCACTCATTGTTTTCATCATGAGCCTTGAAGGTAACCGTTTTCTTCACAGCCTTTTTGTACAACGGATGCTGTACAGTACGCTCCATGGCTACGACTATAGTCTTATCCATTTTATCGCTTACCACACGGCCAATGCGGTTTTTACGCTCGTTTCTTTCACTCACGTCCGATATGCCTCCTTCCATCTGCGACTTGGCGCTGTTTCCTTACGCTTCTTGGGTTTTGATTTCCATTTCCCGTTGAATGGTTTTCACGCGAGCGATGGTTTTCTTAACTTCCTTGAGGCGCATGGGGTTTTCCAGCTGACCAGTCGCATGCTGAAATCTCAGGTGAAACAATTCATCTTTCAGGCCAGCCAATTTTTGATCGAGCTCGGCGGCGTTCATATCACGGATTTCTTTAGCCTTCATTTGCTTCACCACCCACTTCCTGAGCTTTCTCCCGCACAACAAACTGGGTCCGAATCGGGAGTTTGTGAGCAGCCAGACGCATAGCTTCTTTTGCTACATCTTCGGCAACGCCATCCATTTCAAACATGACGCGGCCCGGTTTTACAACAGCCACCCAATATTCGGGCGAGCCTTTACCGCTACCCATGCGAGTTTCAGCCGGCTTAGCCGTAACCGGCTTATCCGGGAAAATTTTGATCCAGACTTTACCGCCACGTTTAATGTAACGAGTCATGGCAATACGAGCAGCCTCGATTTGGCGGTTGGTAATCCAAGCCGGTTCAAGAGCTACCAAACCGTATTCGCCGTGGCTCACGGTGTTGCCTCTTTGGGCTTTGCCCTTCATGCGACCCCGGAACTGTTTGCGATGCTTAACGCGTTTCGGCAACAACATGATTATTCGCCCCCTTCTTGAGCGGCAGGTTTCTTGGCTTCAGGCAAAATCTCGCCTTTGTAGATCCACACCTTAACGCCGATACGTCCATAGGTAGTAGCGGCTTCTGCAAAACCGTAATCAATGTCGGCACGCAGAGTGTGCAGAGGAATGCTGCCTTCGCGATAGCTTTCGCTACGGGCAATTTCAGCCCCGCCAAGACGGCCGCCACACATGATTTTAATTCCTTTAGCGCCCATACGCATCGTACGGCCAACAGATTGCTTCATAGCACGACGGAAAGCAATACGACGTTCAAGCTGAGCTGCAATGTTCTCAGCAACCAACTGCGAAGACAATTCCGGATGCTTGATTTCTGCAATGTTGATGTCGAGCTGTTTTTCGGTCAGCTTGCGCAAACCTTTTTTCAGGGCTTCAATACCTGCGCCGCCGCGGCCGATAACCATACCCGGTTTCGCAGTATGAATGTTAATGCGTACACGGTTGGAAGCGCGTTCGATCACAACCTGAGATACGCCAGCAGCAAATGCCGCTTTTTTAATAAAGTCACGAATCTTGATATCTTCATGCAAGTTTTTTGCATAATCTTTATCGGCGTACCATTTGGCATCCCAAGTCTTGATTACGCCGAGTCTAAAACCATGAGGATTGACTTTTTGACCCACTAGATGTTCCCTCCTTCTCCGCTTATCGTTCCTGAACGACCACGGTCACATGGCTGGAGCGCTTCAAAATCTTGAAGGCTTGCCCACGAGACCGAGGATGAATGCGTTTCATCGTGGGACCCTGATCGACATATACTGCCGATACATAGAGGTTGTCGACATTGAGGTCAAGATTGTTCTCAGCATTAGCAACAGCTGACTTCAAAACCTTCTCAACAACTTCAGTACCCACTTTGGGAGTGTATTTCAATATAGCAAATGCTTCACCCACATTTTTACCGCGGATCAAGTCAATAACGACTCTCACTTTGCGCGGCGCAATGCGGATATTCTTGGCAACCGCTTTGGCTTCCATGCACTAGCCCCCTTTCGGTATGATCACTGCGCTAAACGCAGCCCGCAGCGCTTAGCGCAGCGAAGTGGATTTTTCCGAGCCGGCGTGACCTTTATAGGTGCGGGTCGGAGCGAATTCGCCCAGCTTATGGCCGACCATGTCTTCGGTCACATAGACCGGAACATGTTTGCGGCCGTCATGCACAGCGATGGTATGGCCCACAAAATTCGGCAGAATTGTCGAACTGCGGGACCAGCATTTTACGACCTTTTTATCGCCGCTAGCATTCATAGTATCAATTTTCTTCATCAAGCTTTCATGCACAAAAGGTCCTTTTTTAATGGATCTGGACACGACTTTGGCCTCCCTTCACGCGGTTATTTCGTGCGTCGTTTGACGATCATTTTGTCGGACTGTTTGCTGCGACGGGTTTTCACGCCATGCGCGCATTTGCCCCAAGGCGTAACCGGATGCTTGCGGCCCACCGGCGAACGGCCTTCACCACCGCCATGCGGATGATCGCAAGGGTTCATTGCTACGCCGCGGTTAGCGGGACGCACGCCCAACCAACGAGAACGGCCAGCTTTGCCGATCGTAATGTTTTCATGTTCCAAGTTGCCAACCTGGCCGATGGTTGCACGGCAGTTAACATGCACTTTGCGCAATTCGCCCGAGGGCAAACGCAAAAGAGCAGTGCCGCCTTCTTTAGCCATCAACTGAGCGGAAGCGCCGGCGCTGCGTACCATCTGGCCGCCTTTGCCAATCTTCATCTCAATGTTGTGCAGCATGGTACCGACGGGGATGTTCACCATCGGCAACGCATTGCCTACTTTAATGTCGGCTTCTGGACCGCTTTCCACTTTGTCTCCCACTTTAAGACCATGGGGCGCCAAAATGTAGCGCTTTTCGCCGTCTAAATAATGAAGCAACGCAATATAAGCGGAACGATTCGGATCATATTCCACAGACGCTACTTTGGCGACAATGCCGTCCTTGTTGCGTTTGAAGTCGATGAGACGATACATGCGCTTATGACCGCCGCCTTGATGACGTACAGTCAGTCTGCCTTGTTGGTTGCGGCCGCCTTTTTTAGTCAGACGTACCAGCAAAGAACGTTCCGGTTTGTCGGTAGTAACTTCATCGAAGCTGGCTACCGTCATAAAACGTCTGCCGGCAGAATAAGGTTTAAACGATTTTACTGCCATAATTGCCCCTCCTTTTCGGTGTTATCGGCTTAGACCCCTTCGAAGAACGCAATGCTCTGGCCGGGGGCCAGTTTGACGATAGCTTTCTTGAAATCGGGGCGTTTTCCTTCGTGTTTGCCCATGCGCTTAGTTTTACCCATTACACGCACAGTGTTCACAGCCTCAACCTGGACTTTGAACATTTTTTCCACAGCCTGGCGGATTTCCACCTTCGTGGCTTTGAGCGATACGATAAAGGTGTATTTGCTTTCCTCCATCAACTGATTGCTTTTCTCTGTGATGACAGGACGAACAAGCACGTCGCACAAGTTTTCCATTATGCCAGCACCTCCTCAATACGGGTGACTGCCTCTTTGGTAACGAAAACCCGATCATAATGGAGCAGGTCCATTACATTCAGGCCCATGCTGGTAATGGTTTTAACGCTCGGAAGGTTGCGGGCAGACTTGAATACGCTTTCCACTTCTTCCGCCGTAATGATCAGGGCTTTCTGCTCGGAAGCATTGAAATCACCCATCATTTTAATGACCTGTTTGGTTTTGGGAGTTTCAAAATCGAGGCCCTCCAGAACCACCAGCTCGCCGTCCTGCACTTTAGAAGTCAGAGCGGACTTAAGAGCCAAACGGCGCTGTTTACGGGGCATGCTGAACGCATAGGAACGGGGTTGCGGTCCGAAAACCGTGCCGCCGCCGACCCACAACGGAGAGCGAATGCTGCCGGCGCGAGCGCGTCCGGTTCCTTTTTGTTTCCAGGGTTTTTTGCCGCCACCGCGTACAAAACCTCTGGTCTTTGTGGACGCATTACCTTGACGCTGGCTGGCCATCTGCATAACTACTGCTTGATGAAGCACAGCCTCGTTCACTTCCACAGCGAACACGCTATCATTCAGTTCCACTTCACCGGTTTGCTTGCCGGTGATATCATATACTGCCACTTTCGGCATATAGCACATCCTCCTTTCAAGAAACCGGCGAATTTATTTGCCGGGTTTCACCGTGTTCTTGATGATGACCAGACCTTTTTTCGGGCCGGGGATGGCGCCTTTGATTAAGATCAGGTTGCGCTCGGTGTCGATACGAACGACGCTGAGACGCTGAATGGTCACGCGTTGACCACCCATTTGTCCAGGCAATTTCTTGCCTTTAAATACTTTGCCGCCGCCGCCGCTCATGCGAGGGCCGATAGAACCGGGTTCACGGTGCGATTTCGAGCCGTGGCCCATAGGTCCGCGTGCAAAGTTATGGCGCTTGATGCCGCCTGCAAAGCCTTTACCTTTAGCCGTGCCGACTACGTCCACCATTTCACCGGCTGCAAAGGTGTCAACACCAATGATTTGTCCGGCAGTGAATTCGGAAGCGTCCGCCAGGCGGATTTCCCGGATGAATTTTACGGGGGTCACGCCAGCTTTTGCAAAAACTCCCTGCATCGGCTTGGTGACGTTTTTATCTTTCACGGCTCCAAAACCAAGTTGAACCGCATTGTAGCCGTCGTTTTCAACCGTTTTGTTTCCTACGACAACGCATTGTCCGGCTTCGACTACCGTTACCGGAACCACTTTCCCCTCTTCGGTGAAAATCTGCGTCATACCCAGTTTTTTGCCAAGAATGCTTTTTGCCATGTTCTGCCACCTCCTCCTACAGCTTGATTTCGATATCCACACCGGCCGGCAGGTCGAGGCGCATGAGGGAATCTACCGTTTTGGATGTCGGTTCCAGGATATCAATCAAACGTTTATGCGTACGCATTTCAAATTGTTCCCGCGAATCCTTGTTTACATGAGGAGAACGCAGGATAGTGAAAATATTTTTCTCTGTAGGAAGCGGAATCGGCCCGGACACCATGGCGCCGGTTCTTTTCGCAGTTTCTACGATCTTAGCAGCACTCTGATCAAGAGCTTTGTGATCGTACGCCTTCAAGCGGATTCTGATTTTTTGTTGCTTAGGCATTCGTATGAATCCTCCTTATCGCCCAGTTTCTTAGAACGGACATTTCTCAGCAGGAATTTCCCCCGGAACTCAGCCGGGCCACCTCCTGCATCATCGCAAACACCGTTATTCAATTGTATTGCCATAGCGGCGGTAAGCCGCCGCTATGGCCAAAACCATTTGCATTAAGATGTTTACGCGTTGATTGCGGTAACTACGCCGGCGCCGACGGTGCGGCCGCCTTCGCGGATAGCAAAACGCAGACCTTCTTCAACGGCGATGGGGGTAATCAGTTCGATTGCCATCTGCACGTTGTCGCCAGGCATAACCAT
>MTLD01000324.1_pt1 | contig 47550 bp, 45 predicted proteins | sample 1982471 | NCBI WGS metagenome assembly MTLD01 (sample SAMN05712604, study PRJNA340218) | biofilm metagenome | isolation source: sample SPM anode biofilm adapted to -50 mV | place: USA | collected 2012-02-03
AGGCCATTTACACAAACGATTTTACAGGCTCTCGGAAACCGACTGATCCAACCGTCAATTTGTCTCACTAAAACAATAGAATGCCAAAGGCTCCGCAAGTGACGGATCTTACGGCTTACTCCGCAGGCACGGAAAGAGCCCATTGTATTCAATTGACATACGTCCCTGCTCGATTACACTCCCCTTATAATGAAATTATTCGTATGCCGAGAGGAGACTCGGATGACCACGCGTATGGAAAAAGACAGCCTGGGTGAAATGGAAGTCCCGACTGAGGCCTACTACGGCGCACAAACAGCTCGAGCCGTGAGAAACTTCCCCATTTCCGGACTGAAGCCACATCCGGCTTTTGTTTGGGCCACGGTAATCATCAAAAAATGTGCTGCCAGGGCAAATATGTCAACCGGACGGTTACCGGCCGAAATCGGCAACGCTATCATGGAAGCAGCAGACGAAGTGTTGGCAGGGAAGCTTGCGGACCAGTTCGTGGTTGATCCTTTCCAGGCCGGAGCCGGAACGTCCCACAACATGAACGCCAACGAAGTACTGGCTAACCGTGCCCTGGAGCTGTTGGGACAGCAACGGGGAGACTTTTCGGTCCTGCATCCCAACGACCATGTCAATATGGCCCAGTCAACCAATGATGTAATTCCCACCGCCATTCGGCTGGCCTCGCTGGAAATGCTCGATCCGCTGCTGGAGGAGCTGGAGACGCTGGAGCATGCCTTGGCCGCCAAAGGGAAGGAATTCGATCACATACTCAAATCCGGGCGCACCCATTTGCAGGATGCCGTGCCGATCCGCCTGGGGCAGGAATTTAACGCCTACGCCACTGCCATACGCAAGAACCGTGAAGGTTTGGAGTCGTGTATTCCCGCGCTGCTGGAACTCGGCATTGGCGGCACGGCTGCGGGGACCGGCCTGAATGCCGAGCCAGCCTATATTGCGGCCATGATCGAAGAGCTATCCATCGCCACTGGTTTTCCGCTCGTGGGCAACAGCGACCTATTCGAAGCGATGCAGAACATGGACCCGTTTTTGGCGCTTTCATCGGCCTTGCGCCGTACAGCGGTCAACCTGGGCCGCGTTGCCAACGACCTGCGTTTGCTGTCCTCAGGACCACGCACCGGCCTGGATGAAGTCCGCCTGCCCGCAGTGCAGCCGGGCTCCTCGATCATGCCAGGCAAAATCAACCCGACGATGGCCGAAATGACCAACATGGTCTGTTTTCAGATCATGGGCTGTGATCAGGCTGTTTTGCTTGCAAGCCAGGCCGGCCAACTGGAACTGAACGTTATGATGCCGCTGATAGCTTACAACGTGACGTTTTCCCTGGAACTGCTCAGAAATTGCGTGCGAAAGTTCACGGAGTCCTGCATCTCGGGAATCATTGCCAATGAAGGCCGCTGTCGGCGGTATCTGGAAGACTCTCTGGGGCTGGTAACGGTATTGGCGCCTTACATCGGCTATAATGCTGCTGCTGATGTGGCCAAGGAATCCGTTGCAAGCGGTCGTTCCATTCGCGAAATCGTTCTGGAACGCGGCCTGATGCCGGTGGCCGAATTGGAAATAGTTATGAAGCCAGAACATCTGACAGAGCCTGGCCTGCCTCTCAACGAAAAGTAAAATGATGGTTACTAACCCATGCAGACATAACCGAATCATTCAGTGATATTTTGCATGCAACACATCAAATCAACTGCATATTTTTCAAAATAAACCGGTTTGTGTTGTACGTAATATTGTGATGTCTACCTCTGCTGATGATGATGTTGACATTTGGCCTGACACTCTATATGTTCAAATTAAGTCGTATTCAACAATCAGGCCCATTTCGAAACCGAAAGGAGCTGCACATGGTAACAGAGTACGATGTAGTAAGTGTAAACGACGTGGCTGAATTAAAAACCAGGGTCAAAGATGCATTGAGCAAGGGATGGCAGCCGTATGAGGGCTTGCAGGTTTCCACTTCGGTGGTGAACGGTGCAGCGGCGCCACTCTACACGCAGGTATTGGTAAAAATCACCGAACCGCCTCAAGTTGAAGAAGAATTTTTGGTAAAATAGCCATCCGCCTGGCTGGAAAATGAGTTACAGATTTTGCCGAAAAGAGTAAATTAAAAGTGTATGCATGCGTTTTGCATGGTAGTTGCGGTACAAAATGAGTGCTGCCGGGTTGTAAACAATACATAAAGGAGAATGAAGCATGAGAGAAGAAGTAGAGAGAGTTCTTGGGCAGGTACGTCCCGCCTTGCAGGCTGACGGCGGAGATGTGGAACTTGTTGATGTGACGGCGGACGGCATTGTCAAGGTACGCCTGAAAGGCGCATGCGGCAGTTGTCCCATGTCAACCATGACTCTCAAGATGGGTATTGAGCGCGCCATGAAAGAGCAGATTCCTGCTGTAAAAGAAGTCGTTCAAGTTCCCTAATTGCTGTTTTGAATACGTACCCCGACCCCGCCCGATTCGTCTGGCGGGGTTTTTCATTTCTGCACGGATAATGCTATTCCAGCGCCAGTTGGAGCCGGAGCGTCTTTTCAACCTGCTCCATCAACCCCTTATTGAGAAATCCGATGCGTTCACCAACGACCGCACTCTTGTCAATGGTTATAATGATATGCGAGCTGATCTTGGCATCCACCCCCAAACCGCTCTTGGTTGCAGGCAGGAAACATTCAAATTCATAAATCCTGTCCAGATTGATGGTGGAGAGAGGTATGATGGTTACAACCGATGAATACTCGTTACTGATGTTGTTACTGACCACCAGACAGGGGCAGCTTTCCTGCTCACCGGTTCCATTGTGCGCCAGATTGACCGGATAGATCCCACCCCGCTTAAACATCGCGCTTCTCCGTCACCACATTTTCAAACTTCTTGAGTACCTCCACCGTTGCATCGGCAGTTGCCTGGTATCCCTCAATCAGCCCCTTGTAAACATTGTTTTTGAGCGCAGCCAGCTTTTCAGCAGCAGCCTCTTCCAGAAACTGGCTGATACCGCGTGGCCCGTAAAGCGCTTTGACATCGTCTACAATATGTGTTGGCAGCGTGATGTTAAGCCGCGTTATCGACATGCACAAACTCCTTATGCGTCATAAAAAACTAACGACGTGTTTTTTACAATACCATATAAATTTATAATCACTACTATTTTTTTATTGACTCATACGCCGTTGCAGGTTCAGTATTTGGGATTAACGTATCATTTCCCGAGCTTGCCTTCAAATATAAAACTTAACCATCAAATTCAAGGAGTTCATATCATGCATTCCGCTCTGCCGGGAGTATGCGACCCGGCAAGCCTGGCGATTTTTGCCGCACTTGCCATTGGTTGTGCCGGCCTTCCCGGCCTGTTTTTGCGGAAACCAGGGCCAGGACAGATTATATCCGCCATCGTGACAATCCTGGCAGCATTGGCTGGTGTCCCTGCCGCGCTGGCGCTTCTGCTCAACGGCACAACGGTAACCTATGCTCTCGCCTGGGGATTGCCGTTCGGACCATGCGAATTGGCCATCGACCCTTTGTCGGCATTTTTTCTGCTTCCGGTTTTTCTGGTGGCTGCCGCCGGATCATTGTTCGCCATGGGCTACTGGCCAGCCACGCAGCATCGATCGAGCGAACCGGGGCTGACATTCTTCTACGGCTTGCTGGCATCAGCCATGGCTCTCCTGCTCATGGCGCGCAATGGTGTATTTTTCCTGATGGTATGGGAAGTTATGGCGCTTTCCGCCTATTTTCTTCTGGTCACCGAACATGGCCGGGAGGATGTCCGTCGCGCCGGGACTATCTATTTGATTGCCACCCACACCGGTAGCGCCGCGCTGTTTGTCTTTTTTTCGCTCCTTGCCGCTCAAACCGGTTCGTATCTTCTCCCGGCAACCGGCTCGCTATCCGCCCTACCGGCACCGGCACTAGTCATGGCTCTTGCGGCTTTTGTCGGCTTTGGCGCCAAAGCCGGCATTATGCCGTTGCACATCTGGCTTCCTTCCGCACACGCCAATGCCCCTAGCCACGTATCTGCCATGATGTCAGGGGTTATGCTCAAGATGGGACTTTACGGCATCTTCCGCACCCTGACATTTTTTCACGACCCTCCGCTATTCTGGGGTTCGTTTCTGACAGTAGCCGGCATCAGCTCGGCTCTGCTGGGAATCGCTTTTGCGGTTGCACAGCGCGATATGAAACGGCTTCTGGCATGCAGCAGCATAGAAAACATCGGCATCATCACGACCGGCCTTGGCATAGCCTTGCTGGGAATTTCCAGCCATAACGCTCAGCTGACGTTCCTTGGCATGGCAGGCGCCCTGCTGCACATTCTCAATCACAGTTGCTTCAAGCCGCTTTTGTTCCTGGGCTCCGGGGTTATCATCCATGCCAGCGGAACACGCGACATGAACATAATGGGCGGACTCGCCAAGGTAATGCCACGAACAGCGCTTCTCCTTTTGATCGGTTCGATTGCCATCTGCGGCATTCCTCCCCTGAACGGCTTTGCGAGTGAATTTCTGCTCTATCTCGGTTTTTTCTCTCCGCTTCATACCGCAAGCCTGACAAGCCTGGTTCTGCTGGCCCCACTGCTGGCACTGGTCGGAGGCCTGGCTGTAATCGCTTTTACCAAACTATACGGTTCGGTCTTTCTCGGCACTTCCCGCAACCAGACGGAGACTCACCCGCATGAAGCCGGCTTGGCGATGCTGCTCCCCTTGGCGTTCTTTGCCCTGTTATGCCTGTTGATCGGTATACTGCCCCAGTACGCACTACGCCTGGTGACACCTGCGTTGGCTGTGTTTACACCCGGCCCGGCACCAACATTTGATCCGTCACGTTATATGGCAATTATGGAACGTGTCTCTCTGCTGGGGGCGATACTGGTACTGACAGCCATCGGCATATTGCTGTTCTGGCGGCAACGCACACGCAAAGCACCCATCGGCTCGGGCTCAACCTGGGGCTGTGGCTATCAACGTGCATCAGCTCGTATCCAATACACTGCCACATCGTTTTCAGAGATGGCTGTCTCCGTTTTCAACGGTGTCATACGTCAACACATTGCCCGTCCGGCGCTGTCCGGACTTTTCCCGCAACCGGCGCGTTGTGCCGATCAACCCACGGAAACCATTCTGGAGCGGATCATTGCTCCGTTTTTCACCCTGACCGGAATTGTCTTCGCCTTTCTGGTGCGGTTGCAGCACGGCCGAATGCATGTTTATATGATGTATATCTTTGCCACATTATTGATTCTGATGCTCTGGGCACATTGATGGACACTTGGGGAGAGCGGTTATGACGAACAGCTTTATCCACATTTTCCTGGCGCTGGCCATGCCGCCGCTGCTATTGGGGGTAATCGGCAAAACCAAGGCGGCCTTTGCCGGCCGGGTCGGTGCTCCCTTTTTGCAGCCGTATTTCGATATTCTTCGCCTGCTGCGTAAAGGCACGGTTTTCAGCGCAACCACAACCTGGGTTTTTCGCGCCGGACCGATAGTAGCGCTGGCGACTACCCTGGTCGCGGCGCTGCTGGTTCCCTTTGGCCCCCACCCTTCCCCCATCTCATTTTCTGGCGACATGATCTTGTACGCCTATCTTTTTGCCCTGGGCCGTTTTTTCACCATGATCGCTGCCTTGGATACCGGCTCCAGCTTTGAAGGAATGGGCACTGCCCGGGAAGCGACGTACTCCTGTCTGGCAGAGCCGACCCTCTTTTTCGCGTTGATCACCCTGTCACGCCTTTCCGGAAGCTACTCCCTGACCGGAATGCTGGCCGGCATCACCCCTCAAGTTTGGCTGAATGCCGGCGCTGCCATGCTGCTGCTGATCGGCGGCATGTTCATCGTGCTGTTGGCGGAAAACTGCCGCATTCCGTTTGACGATCCCACCACCCATCTGGAACTGACCATGATCCACGAGGTTATGGTGCTCGACCATAGCGGTCCCGCCTTTGGGCTCATCCAGTATGGCGCTGCGCTGAAGTTGTTCGTGCTGGGAGCTTTTTTCATGCACCTGGCAGTGCCGTTCACAACAGGCAACCCATTCGCGGATTGGGGCATCTTTATCGTCTCCATGCTGGTGCTGGCAGTATCCGTGGGCGTAGTTGAATCCGTCATGGCGCGCCTGCGCCTGGTTCGTGTTCCCCAATTGCTGGTGGCCGCCACCATCCTGGCGGCGTTTTCCACCCTGCTCGTTATCAGGTGACGCCATGTTTTCATTACCCGATCAACTTCTTGTCCTTGTCCTGTTGATAAATTTCATTTCACTGGGAACCAGCCGGTTGGCTTTCTCCATTCGGGCCGTGGCGGTCCAGGGAGTTATCCTGGGAATCCTGCCGGGGCTGATTCACAGTTTTTCATGGCACCTTGTGGGAATCACGGCCGGTATCATTGTTATCAAAGGCTTGATCATTCCGCTGCTGCTCAACCGCGCCGTCCGGTCCGCCGAAATAAAGCGCGAGGTTGAACCTTTTTTGGGGTATGTGCCCACACTGCTGTTGGCAGCTCTCTTTACGGCACTCTCCTTTGCTTTTGCCGGTAAACTGCCGCTGCTTCCCGAACACCGGGGTTATCTCTTTGTACCGGCATCCATTGCAACCCTGATGAGTGGCTTTCTGCTCTTGACCACCCGGCGCAAGGCAATTTCCCAGGTTATTGGCTACCTGGTTCTTGAAAACGGCATTTTCATCTTTGGACTCCTGCTGGCCGAGGCCATGCCTGTAATGGTTGAAGCCGGTGTTCTGCTCGATCTTCTGGTCGGTACCTTCGTCATGGGGATCGTCATCAATCACATCAGCCGTGAGTTTTCCTCGCTGGACACCGCGCGCCTGACCTCCCTGAAAGAGGAGTAGCACATGCTTGCCGCCCTGATACTACTACCGCTTGCGGGAGCAGCCATAGCCTGGCTGTTCACCAGTAATCGACTTCGGCCACTGATATTGCCTGTATTCACCCTCACCCATCTCGGCATAACCATCCAACTTCTGGCACATACCCCGGCAGCATCTCCGGGGGGCTGGTTTCACCTGGATGCGCTTGGCAAGATCGTTCTGCTCTGCACAAGTGTCCTGTTTTCATTGTGCTCACTCTACTCAATCGGTTATCTGGGCTATCGCCGTCAAAATCCGAACCGCATACTCTGTATCGGCCTGCTGGTCTGCCTGTCCGCCTCATCACTGGTTACCATCACCCACCATTTAGGTCTGCTCTGGGTAGCACTGGAAACCACGACCATTTCAATGGCGCCCTTGATCTATTTCAACCGTAACGCCCGCTCCATCGAAGCCACCTGGAAATACCTGCTGATCTGTTCCGTCGGCGTTGCCCTGGCTTTGATCGGTCTTTTTTTTCTGGCCTATGCCACCATCGTTGCCAGGGTGGAACCATCACTTCTGCTGGATGATTTGATGCGCGATGCTCCCCGGCTTTCCTCCGGCTGGGTGCATGCCGCATTTGTCTTTCTGCTGGTCGGGTTCGGTTCCAAGATGGGGCTGGCGCCTCTACATACCTGGAAACCCGATGCCTACGGAGAAGCGCCCGGCCTGGTTGGCGCCATGCTGGCCGGTGGCTTGGTTAATCTGGCTTTTCTGGCGCTTCTCCGTATCTTTCAACTCTGCCTGGTTACAAAAGAGATTCTCTTTTTCCAGAACGCATTGGTTGTCATGGGATTGCTCTCCATGTTCTTTGCGGCAATATTCATGGCCAGACAGACAGACTTCAAACGCATGCTTGCTTATTCCAGCGTTGAGCACGTGGGCATCATGGCGGTAGCGCTGGGACTGGGCGGCAGAGCCATCTTCGGAGCGCTCTTCCACATCCTTGCCAACGGCTTGACCAAAGGAGTGCTGTTTCTCTCCTCCGGTAACATTCATCGCTCTTTTGACAGCAAATCCACCAATCAGGTCAGAGGCGCCCTGCGGCAAGTGCCCTGGTCCGCAGGATTATTTCTGGCAGGGTTCATCGCCATTACCGGCTCGCCTCCCTTTGCCCCGTTTATCAGCGAATTTACCATCGTCAGCAGCGCTTTCATACAGGGCCGGGCGTTGGTCGGAGCGCTCTTTTTAATTTCTCTGACCATCATTTTCATCGGCATGGCGCTGACGGTCCTCCCCATGGTCATGGGTGAGGTTCCGGAAAGCAGCGAAAAAACCGCTTGCCGCGAAACCGCCTGGACAGTAGGACCTCCGTTAGCCATACTGCTGCTGGTATTCCTCCTGGGTGTCTGGATACCCGAGCCGCTCATGGCAATCCTGCGCGACGCAACCGCGCTTCTGGAGGTGCGGTTATGAGTTTTGGCATGAAGACCTTTTACAATGGCGCCTCATTTCCCCGAAGCGATATCCCACTGCAGGACAATGACACATTTTTCCAGGGGATTCTGGATGCGACAGCCAATGAGTGGCGGGTCTGTAGCTACTTCGGCGTGCCTTCGGCATCCGGAGCAGTACTTTACTGTGTGATGGCCTCCAAGGCGAGCGGTTCGCTGGCCATTGCCTCCACCCAGGTAGGGCGCTCTTTCCCTTCGCTGACGGAAGCCTGTCCCCAGTTGCATCTTTTTGAACGCGAAATTGCGGAACAGTGCCTGGTGCGGCCAGAGGGACATCCCTGGTTCAAGCCGGTTCGCTTCCAGAAACCATTATGCAATGGAAAAGGTTTCTGGTCTGACGACGATGGGGCCGGTTTGTTGCCGGCTGTGATGGATTTTTATCGAGTTGAGGGCGAAGAGGTCCACGAGGTGGCGGTTGGTCCGGTACATGCCGGTATCATCGAACCAGGGCACTTCCGCTTCCAATGCCACGGCGAAGAGGTCTTTCACCTTGAGATTGCGCTGGGCTTTCAGCACCGGGGAATCGAGCGCGCCCTGCTTGGCGGTCCCACCGTGCGAACCATGCACCTGATGGAAACCATCGCCGGGGATACAACCATCGGTCATGGCCAGGCCTATTGCATAAACATGGAATCACTGGGCAATGTTTTCGCTCCTCCACGGGCGGAAACGGTGCGGGGCATCGCGCTGGAACTGGAACGGCTTGCAAATCATACCGGCGATCTGGGCGCTATTGCCGGAGATGTGGGCTATCTTCCAACCTCTTCCTTTTGCGGACGCATACGGGGCGACTTCCTCAACATGACTGCAATGCTCTGTGGCAGCCGTTTTGGACGTGGCCTGCTCAGGCCGGGTGGAATCGCGTACGATTGCGATTCCGAAATTGCGGAAAATATGCTACAAAGGTTACAGACTGCACGTAGGGAACTCACCCAAGCCATCAACCTGCTCTGGGAAACTCCCTCCGTCATGGCCAGGCTGGAAAATACCGGCATGCTTACCGAATCGATGGCCAGGGAAATCGGCCTTGTCGGCCCGGCGGCGCGCGCGTGCGACTTGAACCGGGATGTGCGGCGAGACCATCCTTTCGGCATGTATCGCATGAGCCAGATACCGGTTATCACCATGACCAGCGGTGATGTGTATGCCCGCGCTCATGTGCGCTGGCTGGAAATAGAACGTTCACTGGACTTCATCGAAGAACAGCTTGGACAGTTGCCCCGAGGCGGTGGACAGATAAACCGGCCCATGGGCGTTGCCGCGGACAAATGCGCCGTAACCCTGACCGAGGGATGGCGCGGCGAGATTTGCCATGTAGCTCTCACGGATGATCAAGGGCGCTTTGAGCGTTACAAGGTCACCGACCCGTCATTCCACAACTGGACCGGATTGGCAGTAGCCCTGCGTAATCAGCAGATTTCCGATTTTCCTCTGTGCAACAAGAGCTTTAACCTGTCATACTGTGGTTTTGATCTGTAAAAGCTGATACCCGTCCACTCCCGGCGCCGTTTGGATCCGGCAACGTCGGGAGTGGTTGTTTTTTTGAATGGAGTTTGTATGCTACGAGCCATTCTTGCCCGTTGTCGTCAGGGGCATCGCACCATGGCCTACCCCAAGGCCCCGCAACCTCTGCCGCCCCGTTTTCGCGGCCTTCCGCGCCTGGACACCGAACACTGCAACAAGGGGTGCCGGACCTGTGCAGAGAATTGCCCCTATGGAGCGCTTTCCATGGACGGGAAATTAACACTTGATATGGGAAAATGCCTGTTCTGCGGCGAGTGTAGTGAGATCTGCAGCCAGAAGGCCGTTTCCTTTACCACGGAGGCTTGCCTGGCTAGCCGGACCCGCGCAGGGCTGACGGTTACCGCCGGAGAGGTTTACACGCCCGCAACCGCCTTGGCCCCGGAGCTGCTGCGGTTGTACGGCCGTTCCCTCAAGCTGCGTGAAGTCAGCGCCGGTGGCTGCAATGCCTGTGAAGCGGACACCAACGTGCTCTCCACCATTGGCTGGGATCTGGGGCGTTTCGGCATTCAGTTCGTGGCCAGCCCCCGCCATGCCGATGGACTGTTTATAACCGGCCCCGTGAGCGAAAACATGCGTGCGGCGCTACTCGATACCTATGCGGCAATTCCCGAACCAAGACTGGTCATCGTTGCGGGTGCCTGCGCAATCAACGGCGGCCCTTTCAAGGATCACAGCGAAGTCCATAACGGCGCGGACGGGCTGGTCCCAGTGGATCTCTACATCCCCGGTTGCCCGCCAAGCCCTCTTACCATCCTGGATGGACTCTTGCGCCTGGTCAATCGGATTAGTTAGTTTCTACCCGTTGTTTCCGGGTGGAAACTAACTGGACTTTAAAAAAATTTTATGTAAAATAACCTGACGTGGAGGAAGAACATGTGCCTTGACGTAAATGAAATCATGAAAATCTTACCGCACCGCCCCCCTTTTCTAATGGTTGACCGAATCCTCGAACTGGAAGATGGCGTGCGATGCGTCGGCATCAAGAATGCCACCATCAATGAGCATTTCTTCCAAGGGCATTTTCCGGGCCACCCGGTCATGCCCGGCGTCCTTATCGTGGAAGCCATGGCTCAGGTTGCCTGCCTGATGGCCTACAAGGCGTCTGATACCGATTACCGGAACAAGGTCTGTTACTTCATGTCCATCGATAATGCAAAATTCAGGAAACCGGTTTTTCCCGGCGACCAGTTGCGCTTTGAAGTGGTAACCACCTATCAGCGCCGTGGTATCTGGGGAGTAACAGGCAAGACGTATGTTGGAGAGGTTCTGGTTTGCGAAGCAGACTTCCGGGCAACACTTGTGGATGCAAATCAATCAAACTGAACAGAGCGGAGGAAAAAGATGAATTTGGCAAAACAGGACGAATACCTGAAGGAGTGGCTTGATCAAGAGGCATGTGCCGAAGAGATGCTACCCCTGATCGGTCGTCTCTATCGCGAGAAAAGCATCGTAATCACCGTATACGCAAAATCGCTGGTCAACAGCTCGGCAATCGATATCCTGACCGCACATCGTGAAGCCCGCAAGGTTCTCGACAGTGATCTTTCGGTCAGAAAAACCTTTTCCATCCTTGAAGCGACCAGCAAATTGGATCTGGCGCCGGCGCGAATCGATATCGGCAAGTTGGCCGTTCGCTACGAGGGCCAGCCAGGCAGTATATCGGTGGATGAGTTTGTTCGCAAAGAGTTGGCTTCGGTCAATACGGGAAGCGGCCCCCTGCTTGCCGAACCCCAGGATATCGTACTGTATGGTTTTGGCCGGATAGGCCGTTTGCTGGCCCGGATTCTGGTCGAAAAGAAGGGCGGCGGCGAAAAATTCCGTCTCAAGGCGTTTGTTGTCCGTAAGGGAGCCGCCGATGATTTGCTCAAACGGTCGAGCTTGTTGCAGCGCGACTCCGTGCACGGCCACTTCAGCGGTACAATCTCCATTGACGAAGAAGAAAACGCCATTATTGCCAACGGAAACATGATCCGTTTAATCTATTCCGACTCCCCGGAAACAGTTGACTACACCACATACGGTATCAACAACGCCATCTTGATCGATAATACCGGCAAATGGCGCGATCGCGACGGACTCGGCAGGCATCTGAAAGCTCCCGGCATCAGCAAAGTCATCCTGACAGCTCCGGGCAAGGGCGACATTCCCAATATAGTTCCGGGCATCAACAGCGAACTGATCTCTCCGGATGAGACTATTTTTTCCGCGGCCAGTTGTACGACCAATGCCATTGTGCCGGTAATAAAGGCTATCAATGATCGCTTCGGCATCATCCACTGCCACATGGAAACCTGCCACTCCTATACCAATGACCAGAACCTTATCGACAACTATCACAAGGCCTCTCGCCGCGGCAGAAGCGCCGCTCTGAACATGGTTATCACCGAAACCGGCGCGGCAAAGGCGGTCGCCAAGGTAATTCCCGAGCTTGCCGGCAAGTTGACCGGTAACGCTATTCGCGTGCCGACCCCTAACGTTTCACTGGCAATCCTCAACCTGGAACTGAAAAAGGACGTTACGGTAGACTCCATCAACACCTATCTGCGGGACATCGCGCTGGATTCCCCCTTGCAGAACCAGATCGGTTATACCAACTGTCCCGAAGTGGTTTCCAGCGATTTTGTCGGAGCGCGTCAGGCAGGCGTGGTTGATTCGCTGGCTACTATCGCGGATGGAAAGCGCTGTGTCCTCTATGTCTGGTATGACAACGAATTTGGCTATAGCTGCCAGGTTGTGCGCATGGTGCAGAAGTTGGCCGGTGTTGAACTGCCTTCACTGCCGTTGTAACATTTTGCATGAACTGACTTTGATTGGAAGGGGCCACAGCAAAAGCTGTGGCCTTTTTTTAGTGCTGCTTTCCAATGAGCGCACTCATGAAAAACACCAGGCCCCTCATCCGGTGCGTACATCGTGATTACTCCAAGAGCATTATTTGGGTAGCTGCCGAAAGTAGAGGCAATCCTCATGGCAAGGCATGTATCGAAAAAGCGAACTTACCGAAATCACACTTATAATTTTGCTGCAAATATTGGCATGCGCTGTGTATCTCAGATTTGTGAACCGCAATAATAATCTGTTCCAAACTGCAACTATTAGAGTATCTCCCCCTGCAAGGATCTGCCCATGCCCGCATCACTTCTTGATCTGACCGTCCGCGAAGTCATTAACCGTTATCCCGAAACACTGCCGGTTTTTTCAGCCAACGGCCTGGGCATTTTCTGCGATGACGATACCCGTTCAACCTTTGGCATGGCAATCATGCTGCGCACCGCACTCAAGGCGGCAGGAATCAACAGCGGCTTGTTTATCCGCATGCTGGCCGATGCTATTGATTCCCCTATCCCCAACGCCGATGGAGAGGCCTTGTCACAGCCAAACTTGTTCGCCCTGCTCCCCTGCCCTCTTAAAGTACCTTTGGAAGAGGCCTTCAACTCTTTTTTGACGACGCTCTCTCCTGAGCAACAAGCCACCCTGACCTATTGTATCGAGGGGAATGCCAATAACCAGATCGATTACGCCGACTACGCCGACCACTTCGAAACCTTGGCCGAAATGCCGGACATCATTATCACCCCCGGCTTTAACAGCTTCTTCCATCCGCATTTTGTCGGCCACTTCATCAAAACCGGCCGGTTTGTCAGCGTCAACAATTTTGCCGGTGACCGGCACCTGGCAGCACTGGGAATAATCGATCCCGATGGCCACTATAATATGCTGGCCATGAACCTGCTGGTTCCGGTGGTGGATCATACCTGCCTCAACAATCGCCCCATACCCCGGCAGTGGGCAGATCTGCTCAACCCCGAATATGCAAAAAGCATCGCCATTCGCGGCAATCGTGTCGGCACCTTCTGCGAAACCCTTCTGCTGTCACTGTATAAGGATTTTGGTGATGCGGGAATCTCCCAATTGGGGCGTAATGTCGCCTGGGGCTGGCATCCATCCCAGATGGTCAAGGCGGCTGGCAGTGGTCGCGAAGACACACCAGCCATTAGTGTTATGCCGCTCTTTTTTGCCAACAATATTAAGAGCCGGGAAAATATCAGCATTATCTGGCCCACGGACGGCGCTCTGGTCAGTCCGGTCACCATGCTGGTCAAGGCGGATAAGCGAGAAGATTTGCGCTATCTGACTGATTTCCTGACCGGAGCGGAAGTTGCCGGTATTTGCGCCGGAGCTGCCTTTCCGGCCATGCACCCCGAGGTGGACAACAAACTGCCGGAGACCGCCACCTTTAAGTGGATCGGCTGGGATTATATCAAGAATAACGATCTCAAGGCATTGATCGCTGACACTAATGCCGCCTTTCTGCGTGCCTTTCACGGTGAACCTTCATGAAACTAGTCACCATAGCAGGTCCCCCCTCCTCAGGCAAAACCGCCGTCACTATCAAGGCTATTGCTTCGCTGCAACAGCAAGGCGTGCACGTCGGCGTTGTGAAGTTCGACAGCCTCTCCACCCAGGATCAATCTCTTTTCGAAAAACAGAGTATAGCCGTTACAACCGGACTGTCAGGCAATCTCTGTCCCGACCATTTCTTTGTCAGCAATGCCAGTGACTGCCTTGCCTGGGGCATAGAGAGAGGGTTTGACCTGCTGGTAATCGAAAGCGCAGGGCTTTGCAACCGCTGCGCCCCGCATATCCAGGGTGTTCTTGCGGTTTGCGTCATCGACAATCTGAGCGGTGTCGACACTCCCAAGAAGATCGGGCCGATGCTGAAAATGGCCGACATTGTCGTCATCACCAAGGGAGACATCGTCTCCCAGGCCGAGCGCGAAGTCTTCGCCTACCGGGTGCGCCAGGTCAACACGAACGCCATGATAATGCACGTCAACGGCCTCACCGGCCAGGGCGGCCACGAACTGGGCAGGCTGCTGTTCAATGCGCCTGAAACAGACAAACTGGAAGACCGGCTGTTGCGATTCAGCATGCCTGCAGCACTCTGTTCCTATTGCCTGGGTCAACGCAAAATAGGCAGCGACTATCAGATGGGTAACGTCAAAAAAATGATTTTCACGTAGGACATTACATGCCGACAAGCCACGACAGAGAACTGGTTGACCTCCCTTTCACGGAACTCCTACAACGCGCCCCATGTGTGGAAGACTTCTTTGCCTCACTTGGCCTGTCCCTACCGGCCACAGAGACAAGCCTCGCAGACTACTTCGCTTCACTTGACGCGGAGCTCCTCGAAGATTTGGGTATTGAACGACAGGAGCTGACGAGCCGTTTCATGTCATTCATGGAGCTTTTGGAAACCCTGAAAACAGCCGATAACTCACACATCGAATCCATCACCATCAAAGGCGGACACGACAAAAACGGGCAGCCGGAAGAATTCGAACTCACTGTCAAACCGGGTGAAGTCATTTGCATTGTTGGTCCCACCGGTTCCGGTAAAAGCCGTTTTCTAGCCGACATCGAATGGATGGCCCAGGGAGACACACCCACCAACCGCATCGTCCTGATCAACGGCAAACCGCCGGAAGCACACCAGCGTTTTTCCATCGACCACAAGCTGGTGGCGCAACTATCCCAGAACATGAATTTCGTCATGGATTTAAGTGTTGAGGAATTCATCACCATGCACGCTGAAAGCCGCATGGTCGAAAACGTAGCCGACGTCACCAATACCGTTATCAGCTTAGCCAATGATCTGGCCGGTGAGAAATTCACGCCTCAAACTCCGGTCACGTCACTTTCCGGCGGTCAGTCCCGTGCCCTGATGATTGCCGACACCTCCTGCCTCAGCCGCTCTCCCATCGTCCTTATTGATGAAATCGAAAACGCTGGCATTGACCGCAAACGGGCCGTGCACACCCTGGTGGACAAACACAAGATCGTGCTCATGGCTACTCACGATCCGGTTTTGGCCCTCATGGGAGACCGGCGTCTGGTATTCAGAAACGGCGGAATCAGCGCCATTATCGAGACCAGTCAAGAAGAGCGGGCCAACCTGGTCAGGTTCGAGGAGATGGATCGGTGTTTGGGCGCAGTTCGTAATGCCCTGCGCAATGGCGAGAGGATTGAAAAAGTGTGATTGTATGCGACGATAGGGCGGAGGCTCACCTGAACTGACGATTGCCACGACACAGGTGGCGTTGTAGCTCCGGCTCTTTCAGGCACTCCGGTATTTCAGTGTCATGGACTCAGAAGGAAATAAACTACATACTAAAAAAGCCCGGAAGGTAGACCCTCCGGGCTTTGCGCGTTGCAATGATAAACTTTATTAGTTAGGGTATACGGAAACCTTTTTGCGGTCACGTCCCATGCGTTCAAAGGTAACAATACCTTCGATCAGGGCGAACAGGGTGTAATCCTTGCCGCATCCGACATTATTGCCGGGATGGATCTGAGTGCCATGCTGACGATAAATAATGTTGCCGGCCTTAACGGTTTCGCCGCCGAATTTCTTACAGCCGAGTCGCTGACCCTTTGAATCCCTGCCGTTACGTGAGCTGCCGCCCGCTTTCTTATGTGCCATTTCCCTTACTCCTGTGGAAAGATTTGATTATTTAAGCGCTGATTTTCTCGATCTTAAGTACCGTCTTATGCTGACGGTGGCCGCGCAATTTGCGGGTGCCTTTGCGGCGTTTGGACTTGAAAACGAGAATCTTCTTGTCTCTGCCTTGAGCAGCGATCTTGGCAGTTACTGTAGCACCGGCCACATGAGGCGCGCCCACCACGATCTTTTCTCCGCCAACCATCAGAACCTCGGCAAACTCGATGCTGTCACCTACCTCACCGGTAAGTTTTTCAACCTTGAGGAATTCGCCTTCGGCTACCTTATATTGTTTGCCACCAGTCTTGATAACTGCGTACATATCATTTCTCCATGCGCATCATTTTTAAAAGAGTTTTGGACTATAGTGACCGAAAGATGATAAGTCAAGCAAAAAGTTAGAATTAACTATCCGGCAACTGTTTTGTTTCCCGTAATCAATTGATGATGATTTCAAACTGCTCTTGGTGAAAACCCGGCTTGGCGCGCACGGTGATACGCTTTTTGAACTTCTTTTCCAGCTCCTCCAACCCGCGGCGCTCCTCATCATAAAGCAGGTCAGCCACCAGGGGATGCACCGAAACCATGGCCTTGGTACCGCGCGCATCCAGCATCTCGCGCCGCAGCTCTCGGAAAATCTCGTGGCAGACCGTTGTCTTGGACTTGATGTAGCCGCGCCCTTCGCAGTAGGAGCAAGGCTCACACATCATGCGGCCAATGCTCTCCCGCACCCGCTTGCGGGTCATTTCCACCAGCCCCAACTCGGATATCTTGAGAATATTCGTTTTCGACTTGTCGCTTTTGAGCGCATCCTCCAAAGCAGTAAAGATCTTGTCCCGGTTGACTTCTTTCTCCATATCGATGAAATCGATAATGATGATTCCGCCGATATTGCGGAGACGCAGTTGGTAGGCTATCTCCTTGACCGCTTCCAGATTGGTCTTGAGAATGGTGTCTTCCAGGTTATGCTTGCCCACGAAACGGCCGGTATTGACATCTACGGCGGTCAACGCCTCGGTCTGCTCGATGATGATATAGCCTCCCGACTTGAGCCATACCTTGCGACCCAGGGCACGGCTGATCTCCACTTCCAGGCCGAAATGGTCGAAGATCGGTTCTTCATCGTCATAGAGCTCGATGGAGTATTTCATCTTGGGCATGAACGTGGTGATAAACTGGACAATTCGGTCATAATCCGGCTTGGAATCAACGATGATCTTGTCAACCTGCTCGGTAACGATGTCGCGTACGACTTTTTGAATGACATCCAGGTCGGAATGAATCAGCGAGGGCGCGGACGCTTTTTCCTTGCGCTTGGTGATCTCGGCCCAGAGAGTGGAAAGGTACTGCATGTCCGACAACAAGTCTTCCTCGCTCTTGCCTTCAGACACGGTCCTGACGATATAGCCGGAACCGGGCTGTTTGAGACGTTCAACCGCCTCTCGCAGGCGTTCGCGCTCGTCTTCGTCCTCGATCCGCCGGGAAATGCCCACATGGTCGACCGTCGGCATGTAGACCAGATGACGCCCCGGCAGCGAAATGTGGGAAGTGATCCGGGCACCCTTGGTGCCAATCGGCTCCTTGGATATCTGCACCAGCAGCTCCTGCCCCTCCTGGAGCAATTCTTCAATAGGGTGCAGCGGCTTGAAATCCGGCTGACTGTCCTGGTGCTGCTCGCCATTCGGCTCAAGCTCCTTCTTGCCATTATAGAGCAGCGACTCGTACTCCTCGATTGCATCGAAGACATCGGCAACATACAGGAAAGCGGCTTTTTCGAGGCCAATATCCACAAACGCGGCCTGCATGCCGGGAAGAACCCGAATAACGCGCCCTTTGTAGATATTGCCGATAATGCCTTTTTCCCGAGTCCGCTCAATGTGCAACTCGGCAATGGTGCCGTTCTCGATCAGCGCAATGCGCGTTTCATGGGAAGCGGCGTTAATAACCAGTTCTGTTGCCATGTTAAAACCCCTCTTCAATAAATATACAAAAAATCCTGTAGATTACGCGGAGAAAATTACTTCCAGTTTCTCAACGCGAATATCATCGGCTTCCATGGCCGTATCGCCGGTTATGGCGCGGCAGAACTCCAGCGCCTTGCCCCTACGGCAAACCAGGTTCAGGGTGGAGCCGTCTGCAGTCAACTCCACAATCTCGGCACGCAGATCAATACTCTGGACATCACCCTTCTTTTTGCGCTGGATGATATATTCGTCGCGCCGCAAAAAATCGGAACAGAGCCCGGCCAGCCCGGCAGACCACTTTTCGGCGAGCGTTATCCGGTAGCGGGTCCCGTCGATCAAGACGGAAAGCGACTGCGCCTTGGCTCCAATCCGCTCCGCCTCAAGAATCCTCAGCCCCCGCGGCAGCACACGGTTAAGACGCCGCATAATTTCGTCCGGCGCAGTTCCGGGAGCCACGAACATGTCCATGTATTCGGCCACGGATTCCACGCCAACCGATGTTGCCGTGGCAAAAGAGAAACGGGGGTGGGGGTGAAAGCCCTGGGAAAAGAGAATCGGGACACTGCCCCGGCTCACGGCACGGGTAAACACGGTCAACTGTTCCAAGTGACTAAGATACCGCATAGCACCCTGCTTGGCAAACCGCAGGCGGATACGGATGGCGTTTTCACCGCCCTCATGTACCGGAGCCGGCTGACACACAGGAGGCAATTCAGCATCCCGGAAAAGGCGGTTCCTGATATCGTTGAAATCACATATGCCACAGACAGAGCAGTCTCCATGGCGGCAGTCTTTAGTGGCTGACTCACTAAAAGCTAGCTCTCGTTCCTTGAGCAGAAATTCCCGCGTTATCCCGCAATCCAGGTGTTGCCAGGGCAGCACCTCGTCCAGCTCCCGGCGGCGCAGATACCACTCCGGCTGAATGCCACACTCCTTGAACGCCTGCATCCAGCGAGTCAGCGAAAAGTGATCGCCCCAGCCGTCAAAACGGCAGCCAAGCTCCACGGCCCGCACCAACACCGGCGCCAGACGGCGGTCACCACGGGCAAAGACCCCTTCCATAAAGGAAAGTTCAGCATCCTGCCATTTGAAGTTGAGTTTCCGCTTTTTAAGATCACCGTACAGTTGATATTGCAGCGACTTGATTTGATCGATGGAGATCTGCGGTTCCCACTGAAACGGTGTATGAGCCTTGGGGACAAAGCTGCTGACCGACACACCGACTTCGCCGCTGGTGCCTGCCTGTTTGGCCTGATCCTTGACCCGGCGAGCCAGGATTGATATCTGTTCCACATCTTCTGTGGTTTCGCCTGGAAGCCCGATCATGAAATAAAGCTTGATGGAGCGCCACCCGGCCCGGTACACATTGGAGGCGGTTTCCAACAGATCCGCCTCACTAATGCCCTTGTTGATCACCCTGCGCAAGCGTTCGCTGCCCGCCTCGGGAGCCAGGGTAAAACCGGTTTTACGCACTTTCTTGATTTCATTTATCAGATCATCCGTCAGGGTGCCGACCCGTAGAGAGGGGAGCGATACCGCAATCCGCTCCTGGGCATAGCGCTGCATCAGATGGGTAATCAGTGGAGATACGCAGGAATAATCGCCGCTGGAGAGAGACAACAGCGAAATCTCGTCGTAACCGGTTGCATGAAGGGCTTTTTCGATCAGTTCAAGGATAGTAGAGGGTGAGCGTTCCCGTAGCGGACGGTAGATGTATCCGGCCTGACAGAAACGGCAGCCGCGGGTACAGCCGCGTGCAATCTCAACCGCCACCCGGTCATGCACGGTCTTCATGAAAGGCACTACCGGTTCAGTGGGGTAGGGGGCACTATCCAGGTCACGCAGGAACCGGCGGCGAACGCTGGTCTGCTGAGGTTTCAGCGCGGTGATTTCCGCGATGGTGCCATCGCTGTTGTAGCTAGGTGTGAAAAAGGCGGGAATATAGACGCCTTCAATACCAGACAGACGCTCCAGGAGCGCCGCCCGGCCTTCTCCGGCACGCTGGGACGCCAGGACAGCCAAGGCAATTTCCCGAATCGCCTCTTCGCCGTCGCCCAGCAAAACAGCATCAAAAAACGGCGCCAGCGGTTCTGGATTGTAGGCACAGGGGCCGCCAGCAAGCAGCAACGGATGGGACGAATCGCGCTCGGCTGCCAACAACGGGATACCGGCAAGCCGCATCATATTGAGAATATTAGTATAGGAAAGCTCGTACTGCAGGGTAAAGGCAACGACCTGGCATTCCCGCAAGGGAGTGGCGGTTTCAAGTGTAGCCAGCCGGGCGCCTTCCGCCTCCATCTGGCGTTCCATATCCGGCCAAGGGGCATAGACTCTCTCGGCAGCAACGCCGTCCATATCGTTGAGGATCTGATAGAGGATACGCAAGCCCAGGTGGCTCATGCCGACTTCGTAGACATCGGGAAAAGCCAGAGCAACACGCAGTTCGGCTTCATCCTTGCGAACGGAACCCATTTCATCGCCCATATACCGGGCCGGTTTTTCGACAGCGAGAAGATTCATTGTATGGCGGATGTTCCTTTGCAAATCACGGCGCCACAATGAAAACTTGCAGGCTGGCTTCTAGAATACACTTTATTTTGAAAATAAGGATGTTAACGTATTCTCTCGTTCCAGGGAGCCATCTCGAAGTGAACGCCGTTGTAATAAAACAGGAAGTTTTGAAATGTATCAAAACAGGCGTGGCAATGGCAAGTGAAATACCCTGTTTTTTTTCTTGCATAAGCGCAAAGTGAATGATATAAGCGTTTCTCTAATGCCGAAGTGGTGGAATTGGTAGACACGCAAGATTCAGGTTCTTGTGCTCGCAAGGGTGTGCTGGTTCGAGTCCAGTCTTCGGCACCATTCAAGTAAAATCAATAGGTTAACCTGTTGACCTCGAAGAGAACCCGTTTTTGTTACAGTTTTAGAACTGTACGGAAAGCGGGTTTTTTCATGTCTGCAAGCAGAAAACAACTGTTCACTCGTAACGGAAATTATTATTTCAGGCAGTGGATTCCGCTTGATCTACGCCCCCTGTATGGGGAACGGATAGAGCTTGTCAGGTCACTAAAGACAACTGATAAGAAGCAGGCACATAGTCTGGCTTTGGGCCTGCAACAGAAATATTCCGTTACCTTTTCCCTTCTCAGGTCAGACCTTTTATCCCCCGAAGTAGTTCAAGCCTTGGTTTCAGACAGCAGGCCAAGGCGTAAGAGCGTCAGTAAGCGCATCACAGTTGATACCCCCACCCCTTCCCGCTCCCTAATTCTCAGTAATTTATTTGCTCTTTACACAAAGGAGCATTCACCAGCATGGACAGAAAAGAGCCGTCAAGAGTTCGCTGGACAGTTCCGCTTGCTGTTGATGATCTTGGATGACAAGCCTATTGATAAATTTAGCAGGGATTCGTGTGTTGATTGTCGTGACATTCTGCTGAAGATCCCCCCAGGATTCACCAAGAAGAAGGAACTCCGAGACCTTTCCCTGCCCGATCTTTTATCCCTCAACTTGTCTGGACTGACACCAAAGACCGTTAACAAGCACATGGTTCTGTTGTCCTCTCTCTTCAAGTGGGCTGTAACGCATGGTCACATGGAGAGAAATCCGGCTCAAGGTCTGACACTGGAAATTCACAAGAAAGCCGATGAAGAGCGGAAAGCCTATGATAAGGAAGACATAAAGCGAATTCTAAAACACCTTCCCCCTGACCCGGTCAAACAATGGATTCCCATGATCGCCCTCTATTCAGGGATGCGCCTTGAAGAGATATGCCAATTGACAGCAGAAGACGTGAAGGCAATTGATGGCGTTCTATGCTTTGACGTAAACAACAATGGAGACAAGCACCTAAAGACAGAATCAAGTGTACGGGTTATTCCTGTTCATCCTGAATTGATGAGGCTTGGACTCATGGACTACCTGAAAGAAAGACCTTCTTCAAGCAACCTCTGGGGCTTGTCCCGTGGTAAATGGGGATATGGGAAGAGGTTTACAAACTGGTGGTCAACCTGCTTCAATCGCCAATATGTGACCGATGATCCGTTGAAATGTTTTCATTCGTGTAGACATTCTTTTGCTAACACCCTGAAACAACTTGGAGTTCAGGAGTCCATCATTTCGGAACTCATGGGACATGCTAACGGCTCAATCACTACCGGCAGATACGGGAAGCGATACCGGGCAGAGGTTTTGCTTGAGGCGATCAAGAAGGTTGACTATGCGATTCAACATTAGAATGCTTGTAATATCATGGGGTTGCTGTATAAATATTCAATTTTATGAAATGATATGGGAGGTATGTTTTGAAAATAGTTTGCTATGTATTGCTGCTTGTGATGATCTCAATACCTTGTCATGCAGAATTTAGAGGGCTTAAATGGGGTGCCAAACAATCACAAGTAAAAGCACGAATGAGCATCAAGCCTACATATGCTGCAAAGGATTATTTGTCCTATAAAGAAACTCTTTTGGGAATTGAAGTATCAACACTTTTTGGATTTGAAAACAATAAACTTGTTAGAGGTGGTTACATTACAAAAGCTTTACATGTCAAAAATTTAGAACATTTAGCTGATCATTATACAATCAAAGAAAGCCTTATAAATAAATATGGCAAACCAACTAATGATACTGAGCCATTTTTTGAAGAACATTTTGCTGACATAGAAAAGCTATTTAAGGCTATTCAAAACAAAGAAATTACTTTTTTTTCCAGATGGGAGCTTAAAGACAAAACAATTAAGTTGATTTTTACAACCAATGATTCAATGCGTTTTACAACTATTGTATTATTTCAACAGCTTGGTGATGCTGAGAGACAAGCTAAAAAAGAGGAAAGCATGCTTTAACTTCAAAGCAAAGACGAGGGAAGGGCGTAACGCCTCTGTATTCATTTTAAGAGGAAGGTGCTCATCGACTATCCATTCAAGGCCCAAATGTTCAAAACGTTTCGGTGATCCATGACGGTGTTCCGACTCTGAGTAACGCCGGATTCCCCCATAGCTCCTTAATCTGTGTATTTTTTGATTGCCTGGGCACATACATCTATCTTATTTCATTACCTATTATTTGCTCAGAACCACCGGCTAACAGCTTCGCTGGTGACACCGCTATAACATCCAGCTTAGCGAACAAGCAAAGCACGCACTTACAGACGACAGATAAAGGTAGAACCTGCTTTCAATGTTGTTACCTCAGAGTAATTTCTATCTGCAAGCTAAGTCCTAATCAATTTGTAGATGGACTCCCGGCTTATTCCCATATCCTTTGCAATTGCTGTTTTCTTCTCTCCGGCAATAACCCGCTGCTTAATCTCTGTAATCTGTTCATCCGTGATTTCCCGTTTCCGCCCTTTGCCCTTATAGAGTCCAGCGGCCTTTCTTATTGCTATACCCTCCATTTGCCGGGACTTGATAAGAGAACGTTCAAACTGCGAAAAAGCACCGAGCATGTGCAACATGAGCACGGAATAAGCATCGTCATTCCCCTTGAACTCTAAACCTTCTTTCAAAAACTTCACGGTCACGCCATTGGTTATTAGTTGATTGACAATGTCTTCCATGTCTCGGAGATTACGGGCTAGCCTGTCCATGCTGTGCACAACAACAGTATCGCCTTTGAATGCTGTTTTAAGCATTGCCTGAAGCTCTGGCCGCTCAGTGTTTTTGCCGGAAGCCTTCTCTTCAAACAGTACATCAATAGCGACACCGTCAAGTTGACGTGCTGTGTTTTGTTCATAACTGCTTACCCTGATATAGCCAATAACCCGCCCCCTGCTTGTGACCATAGACCCCTCCTTAATGTGTGTATTAACACTCTAAGACCGATTGCATCAAATGTCAATTAAATAGAATTGCAACCGTTTTTACACACAATATCTGTCAACTCAAAGTGTGTACCAGCGGTATACCGTTTTCTGACAATTCGCTCAGGAACATAACAATAAGATTGTCTAAACACCATAAGCCCACCCTAGCGTTGATCAATTGTTTCAGTCAGTTATCAATTAGGACCACTTATAGATCAATCGCATTGACCAATATCCTCACGTCAACCGGTGAATCTGTTTTTCGGAAACATAGCCGATGCAGATGCACCAGATCACTAAACCAGCATCTTCAAGATTATGAAGATCAAACCAAAGGAGAACGCATGACTCAGCAGCAAACGAAAAGACGTACCGGCCACCAGTATCATCTAAATCTAGATGACATAACGTATTCAGCCTTGGGTGCTTGCCAGCAAGCCTACGCCAGCTATGGGCACAATTTCAGCAATTCAGTAATCACCAGAAGAGCATTACGCGCACTGCTTGAAAAGCTGGAAGCAATGCCGGAACGGGTAATGGAGCAGGAAATCATGTTCACGAAAAGAGCAGCGAAGGGGGTGCTGTAGGATGTATTCAACTCTCAATCAAAAAGCCAAGGAGAACCTTATCAATGCATTTGCAAAATTTGGACACAAGCCTTCACAATCTCAGCTTATCGCCCTTCTCAGCATACAAGAATCGCTTACTCTCATGTTGTTTGGAATTGCACTTCCGAAGTATTACCTGTCTTCCCTTGATCCTGGAGTCGGCAAAACCACTGCTATCCTTGCTTGGTTAGATGCGTACCTTGAGAATCCATTTGCCTACGGGAATCAAGGTGTGCTGATAGCATTGGACAGGCTAGAAGAGATTCAGCGGTATATTGATGATGGACTGATGCCGCAGGAATGTTTTGCCGTCCTTGTCAACAAATACACTGAAGAGGGGCGGGCCTTGAACAAGATGGGGCTTGGAGAGAAGGCACGGGATAACGCCATGATCTTGTTCACAACCAAAGCTCAGGTTCATAGGAGATGTTGCTGCGGAAACTTCGAGATGGTGAAGGCGTTTCAATACCACGGGCAACCACGCAGGGTTAAGGTGTGGGATGAAAGTTTCTCAATCGGGAAAGAGGCGATCCTCAATCCGTATGACTTTGGCAGATTGCTCACGGGTCTTAATGATACTTCACCGGAACTATCCGATGCAGTCTTGCAAGTGGTAAACGATATTAAAGACCATAAGAACGGCGACACCTATACGATACCGGAACTTCCTGCTTTGCCGGACGAACGGACACAAGGCACCATTTGGGAGTCAAGCAAGGACAGGGAACTCGCTGACTTGCTATGGAGGCTTTCAGGGCAACCCGTTTCCATTCACATGGATAAGAACCGGCAGATATTGGTTGATTGTGTTCCGAGCATTCCCGACGACTTTGCACCGTGTTTGATATTGGACGCATCGGCCAGACTGAAGGCGACTTATGCACTTCAAGCCGAAGAGCGGCGCGACATTATCCACCTGCCGTACAGTAACAAATCATACCGGAACCTCGAAGTACAGCTTTGGGCAAGGAGCAGCGGAAAGCAGATCATAAAAGACATGCCGGTTGTCTTACCTGAGATTGTTGCGGTGATTACCAGCAGACCGGGAGAGCGATTCTTGATTATTCTCCATAAGGATCATCGGGAGCCTGTCAGCAAAGCATTGTCAAGGCAGCTATCAACGACAGAACAACAACTGGTGTCATATTGCACATGGGCACGACACACCGCGACAAATGAGTTTAGCGACATTGCTAACATCATCATGCTCAGCCCGTATCAGTTCCCGGATTATGCTTACGAAGCCATGACAAGAGCGGCAACGATGTTGACCACTGCACATGGGAAACCTAACAAGGATCACGTCCAGCGGACTAAGCGTGGTGCAATATCGAGCAACATTCTTCAGGCTGTGAACAGAGGCACGGTAAGAAAATCAGAGAATGACACTTGCCCACCGTGCAGATTATGGCTCATAGCACACCAGAACACAGGCATTGCATCGGAACTACAAACCATATTTCCGGGATGCAAGGTCGCACCTTGGAAACTGAAATCAGTACATCTACCTTCAACTAAACAGCAGAGAACCTTTGACCACATTCAAAGCCTGATTAAGCACGGCGTAACTGAAGTGCTATCAACGACAGTTCGGAACTATCTGGAATTTAAGGGCAGTGCCAGCAATTTCACAAGAGACGTGATAAATCAGTCAACCTTTGTGAATGCACTGGATAGAATCGGGTGGCGATGCGTGAAGATTGGCAGGGAGTACGTTTTTCAAGGGATTCAGGCAGTGCAAGCAATTTGAATAGGCGTCATTACCCTTATAATACTATAGGGTTTTGAAGTGTGTTTAGAGCACATAAACCCTTCAAACAATCACTGATAAAAACAGCTTCGCTGTGCAATACCAAATATTTTAGCACATATATTTTAGGGTTATCTCTGTATTCACCGGATGAGTTCTCCGAAAATACTTGAGCTAGCCTTTAATTTTTTCCAAGGAGAAACACATATGAAAAACACAACACCGATTAAAGCAATAAGATTGAAATGTTTAGACTGCAGCAACGGCTCATGCCTTGAAGTCAGGTTATGCACTATTGCCAGTTGTCCAATTTATCCGTACAGAATGGGATACAGACCAAAGAATATAGAAGCGTGATTCAATATTCAAACAATGCGAGTTACGCCAGAGGTTACTCTTAGCGCGCTCCGCTCAGCTTTCTCTTGGATTGATTTCGTGCCCTTAATGGAACCTCTGGTTTTGCCTTCGGGCGTCAGATTCGGATTGTCTAGTGTCCTGATTGGTTAGTTCCTTCCCAGAATTTTAAGCAAATTCAGCATGGCTTGTAATGTAATTTCGGCATGTTTGAGGCTTGACATGAGTTAAAAGAGCCCAAATTACTGGACTGAACTAAACGATCGGGACACCAGCCTATCCAGGTCACGGGACAGACGCACGTATTCTTCCGCATTTTGCGATTTCATGCCGCCGTCATGGATCATGATTGACACCCACTTTTTAAACTCTTCTCGCCGCTGGGTGTAGTTGTCCGGCTTTGATTGTGCTGAGAGCTTGAGTGTCTGCTCATGCTTTGCCTCCGACAGCACACTTGCGCTCGGAAACCTCTACGCACCCTAGGCTGGATCGGCGGGACATTCCTCAGGCGAGCCCGCTTTTCTCCAGACTTTTGGAGTGCATTAAAATATATTTGTGTGTGGCATTTTAATGTGCTACTTGTGGGCAATGTGAATATAATTCCCGTGTTATTGAAAAGGGGAATTCATATCATCGAAACGCTATTATTTTGTAATGTGCACAGACTAAATGTCCAATTTGGGTAGATGGCCAGATCTGGTCAATAATGAAGTTGAGCAAATCGAAATAAAAAAATGGACGATAATATGAACGCTAAAGAAATTGGCAGAAGAGCCGGGCGAATTTTTCAGAATGCAATCCCTGCAAATTGGGCATATCGATCCCAAGAAGATCAAGAAGATTATGGAATTGATGGTGAGATAGAATTAGTAGACGAGCAAGACCACGCTACCGGCTTTATCTTTAAGGTCCAAATCAAAGGGCAGGAGTCAGTTTCAATAATAGAAGAAGGGAAGACCGTTACTTTTAACATTAGCTGCGATAAGCTGTTGTACTATTTGCAACAAGTTGAAGTTCCAATTATATTGGTTGTTGTAGACATAACGACAGAGATTATTTATTGGCGCACACTCCAAGACGATGAAAAATTATCAACCGCTCTTGGTACAGCAGTGAAAAAAGGCAAAGCTTCACTTTCTGTCCATTTGAATGCAAATTGTCAGCTTTCTGGAAACCAACACGATCTTCTTAAAGACGTAGAAAGGAATATGGACTGGCTGAGATTATACGCAATCAAAAAACTGTCTCAACCTGTCAAATATATTCTTAATTCACATTCAGAACAATCACTTGAAGAACTAATATCTCAAACCCAAAATATATTTTTTCAGCTTAGAAACGACAAGTTTCAACGCATGTACAAAGAAGGCAACTTTACAGAATTGTATGATCATTCACGTGATATATTGATTTCACCATCTGAGACTATAAACGAAAGGTTTAGTGCTGGATTTTATATTGAAAAGGTTCATCTTCATTGTCATGAATTTCAATCTGAGGAACATAGAGCAGCAAACCTTAATTTATATCTGTATTTGGTCGGTCTTGCACGACCATGTTCAACCCCAAAACACTTCAAGCTTTTATCAATATTGCTCTTGAGGAGTTTAAGGTTAAGACTCTTTGTAGAGCAAGACTACCATTTCTATATTACTTCTGAACACACAAAAAACGATCTAATTACCAGTTGGGTTGTGTCCGCATCGAGAGCTAAAATTGCCTTTCGTTCTGCAAGAGAGGTGGATAAAACAATTCGCCTTATTAACCGATTCATTACTCGTGGTTATTTCACAATTTTACCCGACATAGTTCCAAGAGCAGTGCCATTGATCTCACTGTTTGCAAAACGACTTCATAAAGAAGGTCTAGAAGAACAGGCTTCACTTGTTATTGATTGGGTAGAATTTTGTTTAAATATTGCTCTTGAGGTAGCGTCAAGCATGGATGAGCAGTACTATTTTCCAGGACTAATCATTTTAAAAGCATCTCTTGCTCACAAGTCTGAGTTAATAGATAGCAACATTCAAGAGTCTTTAGTTTTGGCGGACAAAATTATTGATTTGGATATGAAAAATAACGTTCTCAAGAGGCTTGATGAAATAAAAAATCAAAAGTTAGATGAAGCAGATGAACTTTCCCCTGAAGAGGAAATCAAATATTTCAAGGAAAAAGCCAAGGCACTCGGCATTAATGTGGATGATCCTGAAGATGAATTTGGCAGGATCATTGCCCAAGGTCTTAAGGATTATAATCCAGAGCGAGTCTTGAAAAACTGCCGACATCTGCTGTTTTCCCCTTCAAGGTCACAGGGAATTCCGGCCAGAATGGTCGGCCTACCGTCTGCTGCTATGAAGTACCTGCACTGCCTCAAGAAAGGGTTTACTGTCGGTGGTTGGAGCTTAGATGAACTATACGAGTCAGCTATTCCAGAATTTGGCTTCAAAGAATCTCACTGCACAGAGTGTCCTGATTTGGAACCTATGCCTGAAAATTGGCGGTGGAGCAGTAAGTGGCAGCAGGAAACGCATAACAAATATAAAGAAGTGATCGAAAAAATAGACAGATGGTGAGCAACTTGCTAACCGGCGGCGGCACACAGTCTTCGCTACGCTCCACTGGTGCACTTGTGACGTTGGACACCCTTAGGAGGAAAAAATGGATGTTGAAGCAGAAATGTTACGGTGGTCACATACAGTTTACGGCGTGGGACACGCTCTACACGTTGCGGAAAGCATCAAATTCGGCAACTTAGAGACTATCATAGACAGCATGCGGGCCGCTGAGACATGGAATAATTCTGTTCTGGGATTCGAGTCGAATCTCCCTGCACGTAAGTTTACGGAAGGCTCAATCTATCTAGATGGGAGTGGGCATAAAGAGGTTTTCAATCGTGTTACCGAGAGCATTGTAAGAGTCCTGTTTATCAACCTTGCGGTTCTAGCTGACGAAATCATGGGTTATCTTATCGGGCAGACGGGTGCTACTGTTCCTAACTATCTTTTCAACAAGGTTGAGTGGACGCATGCACGCATTCCGTCTAACTTCCACTGGGTAACATATGGGCTGTTTGAACTCGTTGCGATTAGAAACGCTTTGGTACACGGAGATGGGCGTTGGAACGAATCTACAGTTGCACAACTTAAATTGGCCGGCATTCAACACGTTGACATGAATGTAGAAATTTCTCTTTCCTTCGGCGACTTGTTTCGGTACAGACGTGCACTACGGTCTGTTATTGGAGAACTGCGAAAGTTCCCAGTTATCTAAGAAGGTGAGGGGGACACTTGGAAGTTATGTAACATATTGGATAATGATGGCAATTTTTAACCAAGTGCACAGCGGTGACCCGGTGCGCTCTTAGCGATGGAAGAGGAAAGGGTAAATGGCAAGAGATGTTGATTTGCTGGGTTCTTACAGCGGCAGGAAAGAGTCACCTGAGATTGAACTTATTATGCAAGAAGAAATTTCGAAGGCACTTGAAGAGGCCCTCGGCAAGTTGGGCCTCTACCAGAAGAAACGTGTTACATTGGATAGGATCGACCAGCATTTACGTGAGCTGTATGAGAAACACGATTTAGATAGATACAAGCTGGAGTTCAGCTGTCGCCCATGGGTGCCTGTAACGCCAAAACTTCCGCAAGATAAGTACATGAGAGCCAGGTTTTTCTGTGGGATTGGTGACAACCCTCTAGGCACCCCACAGAGTGAGATGTCACTTCCCTTTCCTTTGCCCTCAATTACCACTCATTGTCCCAATTGTGACGATTCAAGAGCCTTTTTGAGTGTCGGCTCAATTTGGTATGACGGATTTTTGGACTATTATCCGAAGCTTGGGGAACAGACTGAACAGGTTTTTACGTTGTATTATCAGTGCATAAAATGCGAAGAGTGTGTCATTACCTTTCTAATCAAACGGGTGGGATTAACAATTAATATCTGCGGTAGAACTGAAAGGTTACCAGTTGATGTCCCTTCTTGCGTCCCGAAAAAGCTTCGAAAAATAGTCGCAGACGCGATAAGCGCAACTAATGAAAATGATATATTTGCTGGCTTTTATCACTTGAGAACTTTCTGTGAGCATTACATCAAGACTTCGATAAATGCTGCACAAGCTGAAAAAGTTTCTGGTGATGAGCTATGTCGAAGATATAACTCAGTTCTTGATAATAGAATGACCAGCGGAATTCCGTCGCTAGTGACTGTTTATGAAACTCTAAGTCGTTACATGCACATGCGTTCTGGAACTGCTGACGACTTTGCTGCGATGTTAGATCAAGTGGAAGGACATCTTACTGCAAAAGCACTTTTTGAGAAATACTCTTGATGTCGTAGCAATTCCAACAAAGCGCGGCAGAAGCTGCCTGTTTATCATGCAAAAGGACAAGGATCTGGAAGTCAAAGAGCAAAGGCGCAAAGCAGTCAGAGCATGGCTAGCTCTGCATAGTCACTAATGCATTGTCTGGTGTTCAAAAAGCCTTTGACAAAACCCGATCCAGAGGGTAGTTTTTTTACAGTTTTTGTTACAGTTTTGGTTAAAATATTATTAGCGGGTTTTCTTCGGCCATATTGGCATATCCGAGTAACTGACCGAATTTTGGTGGAATTCTAGACACGCAAGATTCAGGTTCTTGTGCTCGCAAGGGTGTGCTGGTTCGAGTCCAGTCTTCGGCACCACAAATTAATAAAATGCAGTAATAGCAGTAATTAAACCCTTGAGAAATCAAGGGTTTTTTTATTTGCGTATTGTCAATACAATCAATGTATGTGATAGAATACCGTATAATTTACGGTATTTTTTACGGGACCGGATATACCGTAAAAAGCGATACCGTAAAATACGGGAGGCTCTATGAAACGCAAGGTTACGCCACTCTCCGACATTGAAATCAAAAAGGCAAAATCGAAGGACCAAAACTACAAGCTATCAGACGGTCGGGGCCTGTACGTGCTGGTCACCACAACAGGCGGCAAGTTGTGGCGATTTGATTATTCCTTTGCCGGAAAGCGTAACACGGCGGCATTTGGCACCTACCCTGAAATATCACTGGCGGCCGCAAGAGAACGCCGTGAAGAATTCCGTTCCATGATTGCGAACGGTATTGATCCCTCCGCTGAAAAAAAATCCCAAAAAATAAAAGAACAGATCGCCGCCGAAACGTTCAAGACTGTTGCCCTTGAATGGCATGCCAATAAAAAAGCCGACTGGTCAGAGAACCATGCAGAGCGGCTATTGAAGCGACTGGAACAAGACATATTCCCCGCCATTGGCAACAAGCGCCTTGCAGATATCACCCCCCCTGAACTCCTGAAACTGTTGCAAGCGATAGCCGACAGGACGCTTGAGACTGCCCACCGTCTGAAAATCGCGTGTGACATGATATACCGTTACGCCATCGTATCGGGTAACCGGTAGAATCTACTTTCACAATGGCGACGACAGCTCGTTTATTGCCCGGAAAACGCGCGGAGAAAATTGAAGCCATGCCTGATTATCGACGTAAGCAACTCGGTTTTGAGGTGTTTTTTAGCGGTATCAGTAATTGGCCGGCAATTGTATTTCCATTGATTTAAACAGGTTGAGCTGAAATTCCAGTCAAGTCTTCAAAAAGAATTGGGGTACTTATGGGGGTATACCTGTTTCGATTCTCGACAATTGACTTTAAATATCGGTATGTTATACATATTTTGTGATAGCGTTCATCGTAAAAACAGGGGGTTAGGTTGAAAAGCCTAGCCCTCTTCTTTTTGTCCACGATACTTTTTGTGATGTTTTTTTCGCGCAGTCCCGCCATTTTTACATCCCCAACAGACCAAAGATGATCGAAAATGTAGTGGAGAAAATGACTTGATTTCTGTCGTAGCTATTTGATGTGCCGTTTTCGCAATATCTCAACTGTGGAAGATGAGTTAAGGAGTTGCCTTACCGTTTGATGGTAAATCTGCACCCCTGTTTTTCAGCGAATCCCTCCCGCACCAGCGCCAGCAGATTTCTGTCTACCTGTTCCTGATCGGCTGTCAACATGTCGGCCAATTGCCTCGCCGTTATGCCGGGCTGATCGAGAATTGCGCGCAAAATGCGACTGCGCAACTCGCGGTTGGAACCCTTGAAAGGGGACTGCCGGACATGGTGACTGCTTCGGCGGCCAGGGTTGGGATGGAGCTGCTTGAGCATTACGCCGTAATCCATCAAGGCGTAATACCATTCACGGGGATTGTCGCAGTCAAGGGTTGCCGCTACCAGCGGCATGATCAGGCGATCGGCGATCTTTTCTTTGCCGTGAAAGAAAAAGTGGATGAAAACGGTACGGATATTGGTCTCGATAAACGGCTCTGCAACACCGAAGGCAAAAGCAGCTACGGCCCGGGCCGTATAAGGGCCGATTCCCGGCAGGGATTCCAGTTCAGCGATTTGCGAGGGGAACTGCCCGTCGTGATTGGTGACGATTTCTTCGGAGCAGCGCTTGAGGGCAATGGCGCGCCGGTTGTAGCCCAGTCCCTGCCAGACCCGCAGTACTTCTTCCAGTGGTGCGGACGCTAGGGCGGCAAGCGTGGGAAAGGCGGTCAGGAATTGGTCGTATTTGGTTTTGACCCGCTCAACCTGGGTTTGCTGGAGCATGATCTCCGATACCAGGATGCGGTATGGGTCACGGGTTTCGCGCCAGGGCATGGGGCGAGGATTAGCGTGATACCGGTCGTATATGGTCTGACGGAACGCGTGTACCGTTTCCGGGGCCACCATTCTGGTGCGATGATAGTGACGGCTGACGTGTTCGGGGTCCAGCTTCACCGTAGCGCCAGCTCCATATCTTCGAGTTTTTTGACCCTGTCCCGCAATTCGGCGGCCTTCTCGAATTCCAGTTCTTTAGCAGCCGCCAGCATCTCCTTGCGTAGTTTTTTGATCAGTTTCGGGATATCCTTCGGCGATACGCCATATTCCTCGGGCGATTCGGCAACATTGGCAGGCGGGGTGTAGTAATCCTTCTCTTCAATCGAGCCGAGGATGTTGCCCATGCTTTTCCGGACCGTTTCCGGGGTGATGCCGTGCTCCTGGTTCCAGGCCATCTGCTTTTCACGCCGCCTTCGGGTTTCATCGATACTAGCTAGCATGGAGCGGGTAATGACGTCGGCGTACATCAGCACCCGGCCATTGACGTTGCGGGCAGCGCGGCCGCAGGTCTGGATCAGTGAGCGGGACGAGCGGAGGAACCCTTCCTTGTCGGCATCCATGATCGCTACAAGCGAGACTTCCGGCAGGTCCAACCCCTCGCGTAACAGGTTGATGCCCACCAGTACATCGAATTCACCCATTCGGAGATCACGCAGGATCTGCATCCGTTCAATGGTCACGATATCGGAGTGCAGATACCTGACCCGCACTCCCAGGTCCCGGTAATAGTTGGTCAGTTCTTCGGCCATGCGTTTGGTCAGTGTCGTCACCAGCACCCGCTCGCCGCGAGCTACGGTCTCGCGCACTTCGTGCAGCAGGTCGTCCACTTGACCGAATTCGGCGACCTGGGGTGGAGACGTATCGCCACGCGTCTCTACGGCATTCACGTCAAGGGGATAGGGTTTGCCAGCCGTTGCCGGCCGCACTTCGATCATCGGGTCCAGCAGGCCGGTGGGGCGGATGACTTGCTCTACGAATATGCCGCCGCTCTTTTCCATCTCATAATCAGCCGGAGTTGCCGAGACATAGACGGCCTGTCTGATGCGGGACTGGAATTCGCTGAAATTGAGCGGCCGGTTATCCAGGGCCGCGGGCAGGCGGAAGCCGTAGTTGACCAGGGTTTCCTTGCGGCTGCGGTCGCCGCGGTACATGCCGCCCACCTGGGGAATGCTGATGTGCGATTCGTCTACGAACAGCACGAAATCGTCGGGAAAATAATCGATCAGAGTATAGGGAGGCTCACCCGGCGCCCGGCCGTCAAAGTAACGCGAGTAGTTTTCGATGCCCTGGCAGAACCCCATTTCCTCCAGCATCTCGATATCGAAAAAAGTGCGTTGTTCGATACGCTGGGCTTCCAGCAGCATGTTGTTGGCTTTGAAGTAGCGGATGCGCTCTTCCAGGTCGAGGCGGATCTGCTCCACGGCCCGCTCCAGGGTCTCTCTCGTCGAGACGTAGTGAGATGCCGGGTATATGGCGCATTTCGAGAGCCGCTGCAAAGCAACTCCGCGTAGTGGGTCAATTTCGCTGATGGACTCTATTTCATCACCGAAAAACTCGATCCGCAGAGCCTTGTCGCTGTCGTAGGCAGGAAAAACTTCGATCACGTCTCCCCGGACCCGGAACGTACCGCGATGGAAGTCCATGTCGTTACGTTCGTATTGGATATCCACCAGTTTGCGCAGCAGGGTATCGCGGCCGTAGTCATCCCCCTGGTGGAAAAATATGTGCAGGCTGGCATAGGCTTCGGGTGAACCGATACCGTAGATGCAGGAAACCGAGGCTACGATGATCGCGTCGCGCCGGGTCAGCAGGCTTCGGGTAGCCGAGTGGCGCATCTTGTCGATCTCGTCATTGATGGAGGAATCTTTTTCGATGAATGTATCGCTGGAAGGAATGTAGGCTTCCGGCTGGTAGTAATCGTAGTAGGAGACGAAGAACTCCACGGCATTATCCGGGAACAGCTCTTTCATTTCGCCGTAGAGTTGTGCCGCCAGGGTCTTGTTGGGAGCCAAGACCAGTGCCGGCCGCCCGGTGGCTGCAATGACGTTAGCCACGGTAAACGTCTTGCCCGAACCGGTAACTCCCAGCAGGACCTGGTGTTGGTCGCCGCGTTCGATGCCGGCGGTGAGCTCGGCGATGGCCTGAGGCTGGTCGCCGCGCGGGGTATAATCGGTTTTCAGGTTGAAAATGGACATATTACGCTCCATACACCATTTCACGCTCACGCACCCAATCCATCAGTTTTTGTTGCAGCAGTTCTTTGGATGGCAAATAGATACTGTACTCCCGAGCGTGAATGTTGGCGTCGGCTGGCAAGGTTAGTTCAACAATGGCTTGTTTCTTCCGCTTGCACAGTAGCAGAACGTAATGGGACCAACTCAGAGTGAAAGGAGCTTTACCGGATTGACCAGAGAGGTTTCGGGCAATTGCGACAGTTGGCATCAGCTCTGTTCCGGTTTGGCTCAATTCGGTGAAATGTGATTTAACAGAAGGCTTCTGTTGAATTCGTTCCTGATTTTCGATAAAAAACTTTCTCATAAGCTGAAGGCTGCTCACAGAAAATCCTTTCCCGAACTCCTCAGTCAAACGGGCCGAAATCTCCTTTAATAACTCTGCTCCATATGCTGCACGCTCCGCTCCCTTCTGCTCATGTTCAACAATACGCCGTCCAATCTCAAAGTTGGTCAGTACCTGTAGAGTGTTGACCGTGGTGGCGGCAGTGCGTCTTGCGGATTGGATGAGCCTACGGAGTTCGGTGATAAGCGGTGCGAGTACATGCGTCGTGTTTATGGCAGGATTTTCCTTCATCGAGAGAAAGCCTCCTGCGACTGAGCCTTTAATGTGGCGCGAGTCGTTCTTGCCTTTGTCATGGTTTTCCCTTCACCACGGCGATCTCCTCATCAGCCAGGTCGTAAAGTGCGTAGACGACTTATAGATAAATGTGTTTTTTAATGAGTTTGGGGTTCGTTAATTTGCTTCGAAACCATTGAAGATTTATAGCAAAACCCTGGACCTAATGCCATACCAAGAAAAAGAGCGGCGTTGCCGCCGCTCCAAGTTACCTACTTCTGTTCCACAACTTCCCGCGCCCGCTGGATGCGCCGGATGGTTTCGTCTTTGCCCAGCGTGACCACGATTTCACCGATGCCGGGGGCGTGGGTGCCGCCCGAGAGAGCGATGCGCACCGGTTGGCCGACCTGGGGCATCTTCCATCCCTGTTCGGTGCAGATCTCCTTAAAGAGTGCGTCGAAGTCGGCTGCTGTTGCGGCTGGTGATGCGGCTAGTTTATTTGCCACAGTCCCATAAACTGACAGCAGATGCTCCTTCTCAAACTTGACCAGGGCGGTTTTGTCGTAGGATTCGGGAGCGTGGTAGTAGAACAGGGCGGAGTCCGCCATTTCCAGCATGGTTCGGGCGCGTTCCTGCAGAGTCCTGACCACCGTGACCAGTTGCGGGCCGCCGGTGGAAGGATCGACGCCCCGCAGTTTCAGGAAGGGAATCAGCAGATCCGCCAGCCGTTGGGGGTCTCCGGTTTTGATGTAATGGGCGTTCAGCCAGAGTAGCTTATCCGGGTTGAAGACGCTGGGAGATCGGCCCACGTTGGCGATGTCGAATTTTGTTACCATCTCATCACGGCTGAAAATTTCGTCGTCGCCGTGGCTCCATCCCAGGCGTACCAAGTAATTCATCAATGCCTCGGGCAGGAAACCCATATCGCGGTAGGCAATGACGCTGGTGGCGCCGTGGCGTTTGGAAAGACGTGTTTTGTCGCTGCCCAGGATCATGGGGACATGGGCAAATTGCGGCACCGGAAAACCGAGTGCCTCGTAGAGCTGCACCTGGCGAGGGGTATTGTTGACATGATCGTCGCCGCGGATGACGGTGGTGATCTTCATGATGGCATCGTCGATTACAACGCAGAAATTGTAGGTCGGCGTACCGTCGCTGCGCTGGATGATCAAATCGTCCAGTTCGTCGTTGGGAAAGGTGATGGTTCCCTTGATCAAGTCGTTAAAAGATGTCGCTTTTCCATCTTGGGGTGCGCGAAAACGGACAACATGCGGCTTGTCAGCGGACTGGTCGGCCCGGTTGCGGCAGGTGCCGTCGTACTTGGGCTTGCGTCCTTCTTTCATGGCCAACTCCCGTTTTGCCTCCAGTTCTTCGGCCGAGCAGTAGCAGCGGTAGGCTTTGCCCTCACTGAGCAGCTTCTGCACATACTCTTTGTAAAGCGGAAAACTATCCGTCTGATAGAACGGGCCTTCGTCCCAGTCCAACCCCAGCCACTCCATTCCCTGCAGGATGGCGTCCACCGATTCCTGGGTGGAACGCTCCACGTCAGTATCTTCGATGCGCAGGATGAAGGTACCGCCCTGTTTTCTGGCAAGCAGCCAGTTGAACAGAGCTGTGCGGGCACCTCCCACGTGGAGGTAACCGGTAGGGCTGGGTGCGAAGCGGACACGGATGTCGGACATGCTGAATCTCCTCTGAAAAAGTCGTACAGGCTTGCGTTGGGTATATGCAATCGATCACTATACCATTGCCTGCCGGACTCAAAAAGCATTTTCTCTCTATGGAACCGGTTTTTTGACTTTGACAACCTACCAAATTATCATAAATAGTAATCATAATTTTCTTCACTGGAGAGGTCATGCATACCATTGATTCATTGATCAGGGAAAGCTGCCGCAAGAACGGCGACCGGCCCGCTTTGCGCCATAAGATGGCGGGCATCTGGCGCGAGGTCACCTATGGCGCGCTTTGGGAACGTTCGGACCATATCGCGGCCGGACTGATCAAAGCCGGTTTCAAGCCAGGCGATCACGCGGCGTTGCTGGCTCCTTCCTCACCTAACTGGGTTGCGGCGTATTTGGCTATCCTCAAGGCGGGTGGCGTGGTAGTGCCGGTCGACAAGGAACTGAAAAGCGCCGAGTTGCGTCATGTCCTGACAAACAGCAACAGCCGGGTTGTCTTTACGGCTCAATCCAACCTCGATGTGCTGCTGCAGATAGTCCCGCACCTCACGTCCCTGGAGCGGATTGTCATGCTGAATGCCGTAGACGGGGATCGTAATGATTTGCTGGTGTCCCAGAGTCTATCGGCGTTGCTGGAAGAATGGCGCGATCTGGCGGTTTCATTCAAGATTCCTCAGGAACGAAGTGAGAGGCTGGAGGTGCTGGGACGGCAACTGTACCGGTTGATGTGCTCTCCCATTCCAGCCAAAGGTGAACAGAAAAACGGTATTGATCCGTTTGCCGCTATTGAAGTTGTGCGTACAAAGCTCACTCGGGAGGGAAGGCTGCTCTCTCTGGACGCTCTTTGTTTTAATGCCCCCCTTCCAGAGGAGAAGCCGCGTCAGCCGCAGGACCTTGCCGTCATTCTCTATACGTCGGGCACAACCGGTCGCGCCAAGGGCGCCATGCTCAGCCATGCCAATATCGTGACCAATATCCAGGAAATAGCTGCCCATTTCAGGCTGGACAACTCTATTCACACTCTCTCGTTCCTGCCCATCAACCATGTCTTTGAACAGGTCTGCGGCGTATTGACGCCACTCTCCCTGGGGGGCAGGGTGACCTTTTGCGAGTCCCTGAAAAAACTGGGCGAGAATCTGACCGAGGCCAAACCGACGTTCTTTCTGGGTGTTCCGGCGGTGTACCGCATGTTGCTGGATCGGATCATGAAGAATATCGGGGCAAAGAGAATTTCCCGGACGCTCTTCTCGCTTCCGCTGGTGCGTTCACTGGTTATCTCGAAGGTTCGCCGGACCTTCGGGGCCGGTACCATTTTTGTTAGCGGTGGCGCTGCCCTTGATCCGGACATTGCCAAAGGGCTCGGCAAGGTTGGCCTTTCCATTTGCCAGGGATACGGGATTACCGAGACATCGCCGGTTATCAGCGCCGAACGGCCAGGAGACAAGCGTCTTGGTACTGTCGGCCGCATGTTGAGAGACGTGGCGGTCAAAATCATTGATCCGAACCAGGAAGGGGTGGGGGAAATCGCGGTTAAAGGGCCGAATGTCATGCTCGGATACTACAACAATCCCCAGGCAACGGCCGAGGTGCTGAATGATGGCTGGTATCGTACCGGCGATCTGGGGCGGCTCGATGCCGACGGTTTTTTATCCATCTGCGGCCGGGTCAAGAACCTGATTGTCACCCCCAACGGCAAGAACGTCTATCCCGAGGAGGTTGAGATCGAACTGCTCAGGAGCCCCTACATTGCCGAGGTAATGGTTTACGGGCACCGGATCGGTCCGTCCGAGGAGGAGATTCATGCCATTATCTACCCCAATCAAGAGGCTCTGGAAGATTATTGCCGTGTGCAGGGAAACTGTCCCATGAGTGTGAAGGACGTGGAGACGTTGTTGCGTAGCGAGGTCCAGGCTGCCTGCAGTACCCTGGCCGACTACAAACGGGTGAGGAAATTTACCATTCGCGAGGATGAGTTCCCCAAGACAACCACTCGCAAGATTAAACGATTTGCCGTGGGGGCGCATATTCCCACTGAAGAATAGCAGGCATAAAAAAGGGAGGAACCGTAATTCCTCCCACTATTTTGTCTGTGATCAAACTACCCGGCATCCCTGCCATGAGCCTCGCCGTACCAACTCATTGATGACCGCATACCACATCTGGTTGTTTTTCAACCCCCAGCGCGGCGCTACGCAGATATCAAGCGGCGCTGAGCCGTACAGACGCTGGATCGTGATTCGCGCCGGTAGGCGTTCCAGAAAATCGGCTGCCGTGTTCACGTATTCCTGCAGATTGAGCGGCCGGTATTCTCCGCGCCGGTATCGGGCAGCCAGTTCCGTTCCCTCAACAGCGTGCAGTTGGTGTACTTTGATGGAATCAATGGGCAACGATGCGATCAGGTCGGCTGTTTTCAGGAAACCTTCGGCGGTTTCTCCGGGAAAACCGTGGATCAGATGGGTGCAGATATCGAAGTTCCGGCCTGCTGCCCGCTGGACCGTTTCCAGGTACTCATCCAGGGTATGACCGCGATTGATATCAGCCAGAATGGTGTCGTTTATTGACTGCAAGCCCAGCTCCAGGCAGACGTAGCGCGTGCGGGCAATGTCGGTCAGAAGCTCCAGCGCTTCGTCGGAAAGCGCGTCGGGACGGGTGCCGACCGAGATACCCAGAACATCAGGATGGGCAAGGGCGCGCCGGTAGAGCGAGTCCAGCACTTCGATCGAGGCATAGGTGTTGGTGTATTTCTGGAAATAAACGATGAATTTCTGCGAGCCAAGGCGGATGCGATGGTAGGCCATGCCATGGGCCATCTGTTCCTCGATGGGAATAACCGGGTGGGTATCCTTGGGCGAGAAGGAGACATTGTTGCAGTAGACACATCCGCCGGTTCCCCTGCTGCCGTCGCGGTTGGGGCAGGTGAAACCGCCATCTACATTGACCTTACTGATCCGGCAGCCGAAGCGGCGTCGCAGGTAGTGGCCATAGGAATTTATGTGAAGATCGGGATGAATCCGTTCGTCAGGAATGTGTGTCATGCTGCTCAATCGTTTTCAATAAAGATAAGGCTTCGCTTGCGGGGTCAGGGGCCGCAATGATGGCTGAAATGAGTGCGATGCCATGGGCTCCGGCAGCCATGACTTCGCCAACATTTTTCTTTTTGATGCCTCCCAAGGCAAAGACCGGAATAGCCAGGGTTGCGCATGCTTCTTTCAGCTTGTCCAGACCGACCGGCTCGCCGTAAGCTGCTTTGGAAGGGGTATGAAACACCGGGCTAAAGGTGACGAAATCGGCTCCGGACGCTTCCGCCGAACAGGCTTCAGCTACGGAGTGGGCGGAATAGCCGATCAAGATATCTTTGCCTAACATGCGCCGTGCCTCGATCACCGAAGTCCCATCAATTCCCAAATGGACGCCGTCGGCTCCGGCTGCCTGGCAGATATCAATCCTTGTGTTGATCAGCAGGCGTGCGCCGAATTCATGGGTTAGTGAACGCAGGCGTGCGGCAAGATCGTACAACGCATCATCATCAAGATCCTTTTCGCGGAGTTGCACCGCCCTGACTCCGCCCTGCAGTGCTGCCCGCACAACATCCGTCAATGGCTTGTCACCTGTTTGGTGCCGGTCGGTAATCAAGTAGAGAGAAAAATCAGCGTTATGGGCACGTTGACTTTCGCTCCGGGAAAAGGTTGACATCAACCGATCATCCCGTCCAGCGGGCTGGATGCGTTGGCGTAGAGCTTCCGGGGAATGCGTCCGGCTTTGTAAGAGAGACGTCCGGCAATGACGGCCAGCTTCATGGCTTCGGCCATGGCAATCGGGTCCTGGGCGCCTGCGATGGCAGTGTTCATCAGCACGCCGTTGCAGCCCAGTTCCATGGCAATGGCGGCATCCGATGCCGAGCCAACGCCTGCGTCGACTATGACCGGCACCTTGATATTCTCCAGAATGATCTTGATATTGTAGGGGTTGCGGATTCCCAGGCCGCTTCCGATGGGAGCGCCAAGGGGCATGACCGCGGCACAGCCGATATCTTCCAGCTTGCGGCAAAGGATGACATCATCACTGCAATACGGTAGTACGGTAAACCCTTCCTTAACCAGAATTTTAGCGGCTTTAAGGAGCTCCTCGTTGTCGGGGAACAGTGTTTTCTCATCTCCCAGAACTTCAAGTTTGACAAAGTCGGAGAGACCGGCCTCACGGGCCAGACGGCAGGTGCGAACGGCATCGTCGGCAGTGTAGCAACCTGCGGTATTGGGGAGCAGTGTGTACTTTTTGGGGTCGATGTAGTCCAGCAGAGATTCCTGGCTGCGGTCGGAAATGTTGACCCGGCGTACGGCAACGGTAATTATGTCGGCTCCGGAAACTTCCAGCGCTTGCGCCATCTGACGAAAATCGGCGTACTTGCCCGTTCCCACCATCAGGCGTGAGTTGAATTCCCGTCCCGCTATAACAAGTTTGTCTTCAGCCATATTATGATCTCCTCTATTTGGAATTGGAATTACCCGCCGCCGACAAACTGGACAATCTCGATGACGTCACCGGCTGTCAGTGTCCGGGAGTCATAGGATGCCTTCGGGATAATGTCCATATTTACCTCGACTGCAATCCGTTCGCGCTTGATTTGCAAGTGGGCGAGCAGGTCCGTAAGGGTGCTGCCATCTTTTAGTTCAGTTGGTTTGCCGTTAACAGTTACGAGCATTCCGGTCTCCATAAACGCAAAAAACCGCAGAAGCGGCTTGTTGTTGATGATCTCTTGCGCTTCCCTACGCCGGCATTACCCGGATCAGGTACTAAGGGTCGCGGCGATAACAGCCGCTCTCAGTCGAAACTCCCCCAGCGATTTCATAACAAACTAGATGATTGGCATGCCGGTGTCAATTGAATTTATCCACCAGGCGATTGTTCATGAAAAGTGAGTCTCATTATATAAAAACTCTCACATCAAACTGATTTATGGTATAGTTCTGGCCGGATTAGCCGATATTTCTTACAAGGAAGGATTGCCATGGCGGATTTTAAACGTCCCGTAAGGCATAAAAAACGCCTTTCGGTCCGTTTCGGGGTAGGAGAAGTGAATCGGGTGGCTTTTACCGAGGATATCTCCATGAACGGTATTTTTCTCAGGTCGCTTAACGTCTGTACGCCCAACACCAAGATCAAGCTCGAATTCTTGTTGGATGAGGGACACAAGGTTGCTCTGGAAGGACGGGTTATGTGGGCAAAGAAGGTGCCGCAGAATCTTTTTCATCTTGTCAAAAAAAGCGGCATGGGAATTCACATAGTGCGTTTTCTTTCCGGAGAGGAACATTTCCGGCGATACTGCGAGACTATGGCGAAAATACGTTAAGTGGAAAGCTCCGAATAAACGTCCGGCAACACAGTTTTCTTCGATAAGAAGGCAACCACATGTGCAAAAAGATTTTTATCGGTGCAACAGCCCAGCATTGCGGTAAGACCACCATAAGTCTGTCACTGATGCACCTGGCTTCAAAAAAATATCCCCGAGTCGGCTTTATCAAGCCGATCGGCCCCAAATGTGTGGAATACAAGGGGGTATGCATGGATATTGATGCAGCCATGGTTGCCAGCATTTTCAGTTTGGATGAAGATGCGCGGCTTATGTCCCCTGTGCCGCTATTGCCCGGTTCCACACGACGTTTTCTGGATGGTGAAATTCCCCGTGACTATCCGCGCCGTGCCATACGTGAAGCTATCGAGGAGCTGGAGAAGAAAAACGATTTTCTGGTCATTGAGGGTGCCGGTCATACCGGTGTCGGTTCCGTTTTCGGCATGGACAACGCTTCTGTTGCCGTTTTGGCCGACGCACCGGTGCTGTTGGTAACCGGTTGCGGCATTGGCAGCGTTATTGATGAAGCACGGCTCAATCTGGCCCTGTACCGTGAGGCCAAGGCGAAAGTCGATTTCATCATGCTCAACAAAATGGTGCCGGATAAGAAAGAGCGCGCACTGGAATATGTCCGCAAGGCTTTTGCGCAGGATGACATCTCGGTAACCACTGCCTTCGATTTTTTGCCCGTTTTGGCAGATCCGACGCTTCAACACGTTTCCGAGCTGTTTGGCTTGCCTTTGATGGGGGATCAGAGCGAACGCAGCCGCATATGTCATACAATCCAGCTCGGTGTCGCATCATGCCAGCGCGTAATCGACCTTTTGGGGGAATCAACGCTACTGGTTGTCAACAGCTCCCGGGATGAACTGCTTGTGACCGCCTCGTCGCTGCACCATATTCCCGATTTTAAAAACCGCCTGGCAGGGCTGGTTATCTGCGGGTACTCTCCCCTTTCCGCCATTACCCAACAGATAGTGGATGACAGTAATATTCCTTATTTTCGGGTCAAGGACATATCCGCGGAAGTATTTATCCGGTTGCGGGAGCATGTGTCCAAAATCGGTCCCGACGATAAGGAAAAAATCGAGTTGATCAATTCTACGGCTGAACATTATATCGATTTCGCTGCAATCGACGCCAAGCTCTAAGAAGCCGGGGAACGGTGAGAGAAAGGGCAAAAAAAGCTTGACGTTGCAACCAGTTTGCTATTTATACAGTACATTAAAATTGATGGTGCACCGGTGATGACATGATTTTTCTTACCCGCATGGATAGACAGACGTTTTATATCAATCCTGACCATATCATCAGTATCGAGGAAACTCCGGATACGGTTATTACCCTGTTCAATGGTCACCATTTCATTGTCAAAGAGCCGGCCAGGATTATAATCGACAAGATTATCGCATTCCGTTCCCGGATTATCCGGCGCGCAAGTGTTTCGACCGGTGGTAAGCATCGTGCCGGACAACGGCGGCAGCTTTTTCGCGCCGTTACGCTGAACCGCGACGATATCGTTTCCGGTAAACGCACTGATATCAATAACACACCACTTCACATCCGGGATTTTTAGCTTATGGATTTAGCAACAATCATTGGTCTTGTTATGGGTTTTGGCGCTGTTTTCGGCGGTGCATTCCTCGAGGGGCTGCACATGGGCGCCCTCATTCAGCCGACGGCAGCCCTGATCGTGCTTGGCGGCACCTTTGGCGCCACCTTTATCTGCTTTCCGCTCTCATCGATCATCAAGGCGTTCAAGGACGTAAAGATCGCCTTCTTGCCTCCCAAGGTCGATCATGAGTCAGTGGTCAAGGATATCATCAATTATGCTACCAAGGCTCGCCGCAATGGCTTGATATCCCTGGAGCAGGAAGCTCAGTCTGCCAGGGATCCCTTTATCAAAAAGGGAATTTCCCTGGTCGTGGACGGCATTGATCCCCAAAAACTGAGGGAAACCCTGGAAGCGGATATCATGGCCTTTGAAGACCATACCAAGCATAGCGTGGAGTTTTTCGAAGCAGCGGGCGGTTTCGCTCCCACCATCGGTATTATCGGCGCTGTTCTCGGCTTGATTCACGTCATGAGCAACCTGTCTGATACCTCCAAGCTGGGCGCGGGTATCGCCGTAGCCTTCGTTGCAACAATTTACGGTCTTATGATCGCCAATATCATCTGCCTTCCCATCGGCACCAAACTCAAGATCCGAATGAAGGAGGAAGTCCTGCGCCGCGTCATGATTCTGGAGGGACTGATCGCCATCCAGAATGGCGAGAACCCGCATTTCATCGAGCAAAAGCTGAAAGCTTTTGTGGGCGGCGAGCACTGATTCTGCCATGGCACTGAAAAAAGAACCTGAAAAGCATGTTAACCACGAACGCTGGCTGGTCTCCTACGCGGACTTCATCACACTCCTTTTTGCCGTGTTCGTTACACTGTATGCCATGTCCCAGAGCGATAAGAAAAAAGCCGAGGAAGTCATGCAGTCGATTCAGCAATCGTTCGGGATGGTACAGTCCGGCGCTCCTTCACCCAAAATGAATGTTCTTCCATCGAACCAGATGAACATTGCTCCCAGCATCAGGCCTGAAATGTCGGTCATGCCGGGAAGCCGGTCAATGCGCGGCCAAGTCAAGACCCATGCCGACGAAAAGGATTTCCGCCAGATAAAATTATCCATCGAGGCATATCTCGTCAAGCAGGCCGCCCAGAGCAAGGTTTCCCTGACAATTACCCGCCGCGGCCTCATTGTCAGCCTGAAAGAGGCCGGTTTCTTTGATTCCGGCCAGGCTCAGGTAAAACCTGCCTCCCATGAACTGCTCAATACGATTGCCGAGGCCATGACTCAATACAACAATCCGCTCCGCCTCGAGGGCCATACCGATAACATCCCCATCAGCACCTCCCAGTTTCCCTCCAATTGGGAACTTTCCACCACCCGCGCCGTAAATGCTCTCAAGTATCTGGTTAAAAACTTTGATATTGATTCCGACAAGATATCTGCCACCGGCTTCGCGGAATTCCGTCCAGTGGCGGATAATGCTACTGCCGAAGGGCGCGCCCAAAATCGTCGTGTTGACCTTGTCATGCTTTCCAATGAAGGTGAGCGCGGCGAACCCTGAAAAAAAACTCTACCGGAAAAATTCAATAGGACGTATTCTGTCACATGTGTGTGCTACCTTTTTCCCAAGAACGGAAAAAAGGGAGGCAACTCATGGAACCGATCGTGTTGATGGGACTGATTATTGTTGTTTATGGCGGCTATGTTTCAATAACTGATTGGCTGCAAGGTCTTTCAGGAATGATCAAGCTCAAGCGTCGCGCCGTCAAAACCGCTGGTCAAAAAGAACGGCTCAAACCTTTTGCCAGACAGATGGTTAGGATGTATGTTTGAAAGCATATACTCAGTTTCCGTCCGGAAGCTCAGTAAAGGAGAGAAGGCTGATGTCCGAAGCAGTCACGTTCTGGCTCGATAATAAGGTGTCATCGGGAGTCAAGGTGGCCGAAATCGGTAGCCAGATTCTGGTCTCGTACCGCGAAAAGTATTACGTGGTTGAAGGGGGCGCTGCCAGGATGAAGGGGAGTAAACCGCTGCATTACTCAAAATCATCCCTGCCGGCTATCTGGAAAAAAGCTTTGCGCGGGATACTGCCGCCGGTTTCTGCGGTCACATCTTCCGAAGACGATATTCTGCCCCGGATGACAATGCTCAAAAAGGAACGTACGAAAATGGAAAAACCAACTCCGGCAGCGGTAGACCTGCCTGAAGCGACGTCAGCGGATGTAGAGTCACGACAACTTCCTCCCAGCCAATCCGTCTCGTCAAAACTGAAAGCACGGCTGCCCAAAGCCAGCGGGAAAATCGAGGCAAAACCCGCCTCTCAGACATCTGTGGCTGCTGTATGCCCCTACTGCAGTCACAAAAATGAGCTGCCGCTTGAAAAAGGAAAAAATGGCAAGCCTTTTTTCACGGTCTGTGATAAGTGCAACCGTGACTTTGCCGTGCGTTTCGCGCCGGTGACGGTCTATCAGGCCCAGGTTGCGGCTTTCAAGTAATCTCAATTCCAAATCAAAGCGCTATCTTCGTTGGCTCATTGAAGGCTCCTCAACATACTATTCTAGTATGCCTCGTCGCCTTCTTCCTTGCCGCCTTTGATATCATCTTTGATTTGAGGCTCTTGCAAAAGTCAAAAACGTTCCCTCCCCCCTGGCGGGTGTATAGACTGGGGAGATAGGTAACAGT
>MTLD01002197.1_pt2 | contig 47440 bp, 40 predicted proteins | sample 1982471 | NCBI WGS metagenome assembly MTLD01 (sample SAMN05712604, study PRJNA340218) | biofilm metagenome | isolation source: sample SPM anode biofilm adapted to -50 mV | place: USA | collected 2012-02-03
TCAACGCACCCTTCACACCCGCCGCTACTGCCAGCGATGCTACTTCGCTCAACTACCGCTGGGAGCAACTTTCAGGGCCGGGGAACATCACCTTCTCCGATGCAACCGCCCTGGTGCCGCAGATATCTGCCACCGCCGACGGAAGCTACTCGCTTCGCATCACTGCGACCGATGCAGCGGGCAACAGCACCAGCGACACCCTGGCGCTCTTGTGGACCACGCAGCTTCCGCTGGTAAGCGCAGGACCTGACAGCGCCCACAATGCCAGTTATACCCAGTATGGCTTCGCGAGCGGCACCACGCAGCTCACCTTCAAGTGGAGCCAGGCGAGCGGGCCGGGCACGGTGTCCTTCGGTTCTCCGGACGCTCTCGCCACCACGGTGAGCGCCGACCAGCAGGGGAGCTATCTGCTCAGGCTTACCAGCACCGACCAGGCCGGCAACGTTTCAAGCAGCGACGCCAGCCTGATCTGGGATCTAGACCCCCCGGCGCTCTCCGTAGATCTCCCCCCCGATTACAGTTACACGAGCAACCAGCAGCTCGCGTTGTCCGGCAAGGTCGTCGACAGCCTCAGCGGAATTCAGTCCCTACAGTTAAACGGCGCCAGTTTAGCCCTTGACACGGATGGGAACTTCAGCCAGACCGTCCAGCTTTCTACCGGCACCAACGTGATAACGGTGGTAGCCATCGATCAGGCCGGCAACGCCACCCATTCGACCAGCAGTGTCATCCTCGATCAGGCGGTGCCGGTAATCTCGCTCACCGCCCCGGCTACGAACGACTTCAAAACCAACAAGTCGCAACTCATGATTACCGGGAGCGTCGACCACGACTGCGTCCTCACAATCCACGTTGCCGGCCCAGCAGGAGCACGCGATTTCACCGCTTCACCGCTCGCCGGCACCCTGTTCAGCCAGCTTGTGGACAACCTCGCCGTCGGGGTAACTACGATCAGGCTTACGGCCACCACGCAGGCAAATCTCTCGTCGACCCTCGTCATCACAGTTACTTACCAGACGGAGTCACCCACCCTGACCCTGACCTCACCGCAGGGCGATGTGCGACCGGGGCAGAACACGCTTATGGTGGCAGGCACGGCAACGGACAAGATGACTGCGGTTAAGGTCACCATTTCCGTCAACGGGCAGTTCTATACACCGGCGGTGGTTGACGGCGCCTTCAGCCAGTCTGTCCCTCTCACGGTCAAAGGGCTCTACCCCGTGACCGTGACGGCAACCAACGAGGCAGGTGGTGCCACGGTCGCCACCAGGAGGGTCATCTACGCCACACCGACGGGAGACCTGAACGCCGACGGAAAAACCGACATAAGCGACGCCCTGCTGGCCTTGCAGGTTTCGGTCGGCATGCGCCCGCAGCTGGACGGGTTCCTGGTCTCGGGGGACATGGCACCCCTGGTGGACGACGTTCCTGCCCCCGACTGGATCATAGACATCGGGGATGCGGTGCTGATCCTGCGAGTCATCGTCGGATCACTGGCACAGCCGACCTAGCACGGGCAGGGACGAGGCAGACGGGCAGAAAAATTGAAAGGGGAGGGGAGGCATGGGAAACGGATCGGGTGCGTGCGCACTGCTGGTTTTGGTTATGACGGCTCTGCTTTCGGGATGCGGTGAGGGCGGTTTCCAGGGGCCGGAAAACAACACGGGTGGCAGTACTCCCCCAAATGCGGTGCTTAAGCGGGTCGGCGGCACCGCCTCAAAGGGGATCATAGATAAAGGCAAGGTTGATATCTACGCCCTTGCCAGCAACGGTGCGGTGGGGGCGCGGCTTGGCGGAACGACCACCAGCCGCTTCGGCCAGTACACGACCAGCGTCAACATCACCGGGGCGGCGCTCTTCAAGGTGTCCGGGGGTAGTTACCTCGACGAGGCCACCGGCGAACAGCGGACCATCCCCGCTGGGGCGCCCCTGCGGGCTGCAACGACAACGGTCGCGGGCACCATGCAGATTGCGATCACCCCTTTGACGGAACTGGCGGTGCGTGCCGCAGGTACGTCGCTGATCGCCACCCGCATCGACAGCGCAAACAAGCTCATTTCCAAGCTTTTCAAGGTCGACATTCTGAACACTCAGCCCGTCGCGCCTACGGCAGGCGATTTCGCCGAGGTTGGCACCGGTCAGCAGCAGAAGGACTACGCCCTGGCGCTCGCCACCTTCTCCCAGATGGTGCACGACTACTACGGCGACAACCTGGACACCTGCCTGGCCGCGTATGGCGCCGATCTGGCCGGGGACAGCGCCCTCTCGCCCGAGCTCGGCCAACGCTTCCAGAGCTCACTGTCTGCATTCCTTGCCTCGCCCTCCAACAAGACAGGGGTAACCGATGCAGCCTCCACCAACCTTGCCAATGCCGGCGGCGGCACGATGACCCTGCGTCTGGTCACCGCAGGTACCCTAACGCCCGGGACCTCTATCTATGGCATGACGGTGCGGCTTTCCTTTCCCGCGGGGGCGACTGTAAAGGTGGCTGATTTCGTGTACCGGCAGGCGGATGCACAGGCTGTCATGGCGAGTGGTGTCTTCCCTGCCGACCTCTTCACGATAGGCGTGTTTCAGTCGGCAAGCGGCACGGCGCCGGCGACCCTCACGGTCTCAATTCCACAGGCAACAGGATCGCCGACCGGGGAGTTTTTGACTGTAGTCTGCGACACCCCGGTGGGGCGTACCTATCTCCCATCGGATTTCAGCGTGGCTTCTTTCAAGGCAGTGGATAAAAACGGCTCAGAGATAACGGGGCTTCGTGTTGAGATCAGCCAGTGACTCATAACCTGCTTCCTGATGCGGCAAGGGGAGCCGATCGGCTCCCCTTTTTCGTGGATTATTTCTTTATCTTCTTTAGGATCGCTTCCACAACGTGGTGGGCGTCGTTGACCGCGGTGTAGATCAGGTTCGGGTGACGCTCCTCGTGGATCGCCCCCTTGCTGATCCGCATGTAGGAAGGGGAGATGGCCCCGCCGATCACGTAGACCCCTTTCCTGGTCGACTCGAAGTCCGAGGTGAGCAGAAGCAGCCGGTCCCCTTCCTTGGCCACCTGGCACACCCCCTCGGCGCAGGCGATGGTCTGCACGCCGATCCGGTCGTAGATGGAGGTGGGACCCTGGCTCCCGATGCAGGCGATCACGTTCTTCATGGGAAAGCTCATGGCGTGGTAGCGCTCTATGCCGCCGGGGATCTTGTCCTCGCTTACCCTTATCACCAGGCGGTCCACCCCCTCGTCGTCCACCTCGCCGATCCTGGGGGTAGCGCCGGGCAAAAGCCTTATGTTTCCCCCTAAAAGGATCTCCTCGCCCAGCCTTTGGGCGGTCTCCTTGTTCACGTCGAAGGTCTCCGCCACGTGCGCCCAGTAGACCGGTTCGGTGTCGTTGGCGTTTCGCTTCTCCTTGAGGATCGAGATGATCACGTCGGCCGCGCTGTTCCCACCGCCGATCACCAGTGTGCGCACCCCGATGTATTTCTTCGGGTCGTCCAGCCCCTTGGCGACCATCTTCGCGTCCCCGTAGACGGAGAGCTCCTTCGGGATCGAGCTGCCGAAGGCGAGCAGGACCCTCTTCGCCTGGAAAGTCCCGCGGGAGGTGAGGACCTTCAGGTACTCCCTGCCGTCCTCGATGTTCTCGAACTGGGTGTCGGTGAGCACGTTCAGCCCCTCGTGCTGTACGAAGTGCTGCACGTACTGGATGTACTTCTCCACCGTAACCGGCTTGTCGGGGGGGCGCAGTTCCTCTACCAGGAAGGGCTCCGGGTTCTCTTTGGGCTTGGAGGGGTAGACGTTCTTTCCTTCCGGGTAGGTATTGGCAATGCCCTGGAAGATGGCTTTTCCCGATTCAATCAGCAGGTGGGAAAGGCCGAGCTTATGGCAGATGTAGGCGGCGGCGACTCCGCCGGGGCCACCTCCGACTATCAGTACGTCGTATTTTTGATCCATGGTTTACCTCAGGAACAGCGTATTTTGAAGTGTGCGTAACGTCTTAACTATACACGCAGAGACCTCTGCTTCAAAGCAATAATGAGAACAGCCTCTTGGCAAACGGAGCGCTTCGGGTACTATATTGTGCAGTTGAAATCACACCCGGTGAAGAAAGGAGGACCGTTATGCAGGACAAACAAAACAACGTGATGGTTGGGGCGCTTATGCTTTTGGCAGGAGGCATCATAGGCGCCGGAATCGCGCTCTTGTACGCGCCGCAAAGCGGTGAGAAAACCCGCAAGGAGGTGGGTCGCTACGCCAAGAAGGTGCGCCGCAAGGGGGAAGACGCCCTGGAGGCAGTCGAGGATTTCACCGAGCAGGTGGCCGAGATGGCCGAGGCCGTAGGCGAGCGGGCCTCTGAGATCCTGGACCGTGGCAAGGATATGGCCTACGACGCCAAGAAGGGGGTGCTGAAGGCGCTCGAGGATGGCGAGGCGCGCCTGGTGAAGCAGAGGTCGAGGCTGGCGAAGCTTTTAGGTTAGATTATCGCTCCGAGCGGAGGGTTATGTCGCCGTACCAGGCGGTGGTCTCCTCCCTGGTGTCGTCAGTATCGGTCATGACAGCGATCCCCCCCAAAAGGGGGGGCTCCTCCCCGAAGATCCTCTTGTAATCCTCGTAGACGTTGCGCTCCTCGAACACCCAGTTTCCAGCCTTGGCGTCACCGCTTTCCACCGCCACCGATACCGCGTTCGCAGTGTGCGGGCTGGGGGCGTGGCTTCCCTTGGTCATCTTAGCGCTCCATACGTAGTTGATGGCCCGCATGCGCCAGAAGAAGGTGCGCGGGAAGATCACGTAGACGCGCGCGGCGAAGTCGTCGCCGCTTTTGCGGGCTACGTCCTCGTGCCGCAGCGTGTGATCGATGCGCCAGCTCCAGGAAAGCTTGGGATAGCTGCGGGTGTCGATGGAGATCTTCTTGATCTTACCGCTCGCCCCCTTGGCGCTATGGGCCTTCAAGCCGCCGTCGGAGAAGCTGTATTCGGTCTTCCCCTTGAAGGCCTTGTCGCTCCAGCCGGAGAGGTCGGACTGGGTAAAGCGTGCCAGCGGGATCTCGGCGGCGCCGCTTGAGCCCGCGGTCAAGGCGAGGAGTAACAGCAGGGGGAGGGTATGCTTCAGCATCGTCTTTTCCTTTACCGGATCGACAGGTTCAAAAATAAAAATGCCCCGCCCCCTGGAGAGGAGGCGGGGCGTTGGCATATCAACTAGATCCCTTTGCCGGTCAGCTTCACCAGTGCTTCCATGTATTTCTCGCCGGTCTTCCTGACGATCTCCTCGGGAAGCGGCGGCGCCGGCGCCGTCTTGCCCCAGTCGAGGGTCTCCAGGTAGTCACGCAGGAACTGCTTGTCGAAGGAGGGCTGCGGGCCGCCCGGCTTGTAGCTCTCTTTGGGCCAGAAGCGGCTGGAGTCGGGGGTCATGCACTCGTCGATGATGATCAGCTCCCCATCGTAGATGCCGTACTCGAACTTGGTGTCGGCGATGATGATACCTTTCTCGTCGGCCAGGTCGCGCGCCTTCTCGTAGATGGCGAGGGTCACGTCGCGCACCTTGGTGGAGATTTCGGTGCCGCAGATCCGGCACATCTCCTCGAAGGAGATGTTCTCGTCGTGGGTTCCGAGCTCCGCCTTGGTGGAGGGGGTGAAGATCGGGTGGGGGAGGCGGTCGCTCTCCTTGAGCCCTTCGGGAAGCTTGATGCCGCAGATGGCGCCGGTCTTCTGGTAGTCCTTCCAGCCGGAACCGGAGATGTAGCCGCGCACGATGCACTCGGCGGCCAGCGGCTGCGCCTTCTTCACCCACATGGAGCGCCCGGCAAGGACGTCGGCGTAGGGCTGGCACTCCTTGGGGAAATCGGTGACATCGGTGGAGATGATGTGGTTCTTGATGATGTCTTCCATTTGACGGAACCAGTAGGCGGAGATCTGGGTCAGCACGTACCCCTTGTGCGGGATCCCCTCGTTCATGATCACGTCGAAAGCGGAGATCCTGTCGGTGGTGACGATGAGCAGCGTCTCTCCGAGGTCGTAGATGTCGCGCACCTTGCCGCGGGCCGCGAGCTTCAGACCGGGGAAATCAGTGTTGAGTACCGGTGTAGTCATTTGAGCATTCTCCTTTTATGGATCGCGTTTGAAGCGTTAAAAGTGAAAGGTGAAGAGTACACCTGCACCCTCCACCTCGCACTTGAATACCTGTTCGACCTGCGCCTTTGCTTCGTTAGTCCTTGATCGTCGGGTTGATCTCGATCTTAGCCTTGGCCCTGAGTCCCTTCATCCACTTGTCCAACTCCTCCTGCTGCTTCTTGGGAAGCAGGGCCTGCCTGATGCCGGCGGAGGCCTTGGCGAAGTCGGTGGTCGGGGCTTCAACGCGGTTTTTCAGCTTCACTGCATACCAGCGCTCGCCCACCTTGACCGGCTGCTTCGCTACCGGGTTCGCCTGGGTGAGCGCGAAGGCGGCCTCCATCAGCTCGGGGGAGGTGCCGATGGTCGGGATGGCGCCGGTAGCGGAATAGCCGAAGTTGCCGGTCTCTTTGGCGGCCGCGCCCCCTTTGGCAAGCTGCTGCAGCGCCTCTTCGGCTTTCTTCTTGGCTACCTCGGCCCCTTTGACCTCCAGAAGCTTCTGCTCGACCTTCGCCCTAACCTGCGCCAGCGGCGGCACGGCGGAGGGCTTCTTGTCGGTGACCTTCAAAAGGTAGATCCCCTTGGCGGTCTCGACCGGTCCCCCCAGCTCGTTCTGCTTCAGCGCGAAGGCGCGGGCGACGAGCTCGGTCTCGCCGGCGATTGCGGAGGCAGGCGCGTTAGCGGTGAAGAGCGCGGTCTTCTCGACCTTGCTTCCCAGCGCCTGGGCGGCTGCGTCGAGGTTACCCTGGGCGCGGAACTTGTTGGCGGTCTCGGCCACCTTCTCGTAGGCCTCCCTGGCGGCCTTGGCCTTCTGCGCATCGGCGGTGGCTTGGTCCTTCACTTCGGCAAAGGGGAGGATCCCACCCTTGCCCTGGTAGCGGTCGATGTTCTTCTGGTAGTAGTTCTGCGCCTCTTCGGGGGTGACGCTCACCTTGGAGGCGAGCGACGCCGGGCTCACCAGGGTGTAGGCGATGGATACCTGCTCGGGGGTCTTGAACTCCGCCTGGTGGTCCTGGAGGTACATGTCCAGTTCCGCGTCGGTAAGCTTGATGCTTCCCTTTACGTCGGCGGGAGAGAAGGAGACGTACTGCAGATCAACCTTGTCGTTTTGCTTCTTGAACTCCTGCATCACGTCGGCGTCGGTGACGGTCGCCTTCTCCTTCACCTTGTTGCGCGCCTTTTGAATCAGGATGTCCTGCTCCTGGGACTCCTCGAAATCCTTCGGGGTGACCCGGTTCGCCTTGAGGGTCTGCTGGTACAGGTTAAAGTCGAAGACGCCGTTGTTCTGGAAGGAGGGGACCTTCGCGATCTCCGCGGCGACCTCGTCCTTGGTCACCTTGACCCCCATGTTCTTTGCTTCTTTAAGGGCGAGGATGCTTTCCACCATGCTCTCGATGGTGGCCTTCTTGATCCCCATCTGCTTTTCCATTTCCGGGGTGAGCGAGCGGCCGTAGATCTGCTCGTAGAGGTTCCTGGTGCGGTAGTAGTTCTTCTGGAAATCTTCCATCGAGATCTTGGTGCCGTCAACCATTGCGGCATAGCCAGCAGGACCGTTGGAGGACTCGTCGCCGCCTCTGCCCCAGACGAGGAAGATGGTCCCTATGAAAGAGAGTACGATCACGACGAATACAATCTTTATAAGTATCGATTGTTTGTACTTCCTCATTATGCCTAGCATTCTGGTTCGGCTCCTTTGCGCAGATAGAGTGGTCTCTCATGTATCACAAGAGTTGGGAATAATAGTATGATTTAATCGCAAAAGCAACACCAGAATGATCCGGCATCTGCCCATTATTTGTTTGCACTGTGACGACACTGTGGCTTTTCTTTGTTGCAAGGGTGCGGAGTTTTTGCTATATTTCCACCTTTGACGCCGGGCCGGGTCCCGGTAGCGCAATAATCAAAGGAGTTATGAATGATCAAGATTTTCGATGCCCTTTTCGGCATGTTTTCTAATGATCTGGCCATAGATCTCGGCACGGCCAACACCCTTGTCTACTTAAAGGGTAAGGGGATCGTGGTACGTGAGCCGTCGGTGGTCGCGGTACAGAAGATGCCCAGCGGCCAGCAGAAGGTGCTCGCTGTAGGCATGGAGGCCAAGAAGATGCTCGGCCGCACCCCGGGGACCATCACCGCCATCCGCCCGATGAAGGACGGGGTCATCGCCGATTTCGACATCACCGAGGAGATGCTGCGCTACTTCATCCACAAGGTGCATAACAGAAAGACCCTGGTCCGTCCGAGGATCGTCATCTGCGTTCCCTCCGGGATCACCCAGGTGGAAAAGCGCGCCGTCAAGGAAAGCGCCGAGTCGGCCGGGGCCCGCGAGGTTTACCTGATCGAGGAGCCGATGGCGGCCGCCATCGGGGCGGGGCTTCCCATCACCGAGGCCAGCGGCAACATGATCGTCGACATAGGCGGCGGCACCACCGAGGTCGCCGTGATCTCCCTGGCCGGCATCGTCTACACCAAGAGCGTGCGGGTCGGCGGCGACAAGATGGACGAGGCGATCGTCCAGTACATCAAGCGCAAGTACAACCTGCTTATCGGCGACCGCATGGCCGAGCTGATCAAGATAGAGATAGGCGAGGCCTACCCCGGGACCCAGCTCTTGCACATGGAGGTCAAGGGGCGCGACCTCGTGTCCGGTATCCCCAAGACCACGGAGATCGACTCCAACGAGATCCGCGAGGCGCTCTCCGAGCCGGTGACTGCGATAGTCGACGCGGTGCGCAACTGCCTGGAGCGGACCCCGCCCGAGCTTGCCGCGGACCTCGTCGACAAGGGGATCGTGCTGGCGGGGGGCGGCGCGCTCTTGCGCAACCTGGACGTGCTCTTGCGCGAGGAAACCGGCCTCCCCGTGGTCACCGCGGAAGACCCGCTTTCCTGCGTCGTCCTCGGCTCGGGCAAGGTGCTCGACGAACTGGCGCTGCTGCGCAACGTCGCCGTCAGCTCCTAGTCCGCCTTTTATAATCTAACTGCTTGTCAGCCTGAGGGGATTGTCATGACCGACGCCACCATAGACGTCATCATACCCGTTTGGAACAGGCCCGACGAGACCCGGAACTGCCTGGTCACCCTGATCAACCACACACCCGGCGCCCGATTCATCATGGTGGACTGCGGGTCCGAGCGGGATACCGAAAGGCTCCTGCAGGAACTCGCCGACAGCCTGGACGACCGCGCGTTGTTGATGCGCGATGACAGCAACATAGGCTTCGTGCCTGCTGCCAACCGCGGTTTCGAGAGCTCAGAGGCCCCCTACCTCGCCCTGGTGCGCAACACCACCCTGGTGAGCCCGAAGTGGCTGGAGCCCCTCTTGACCTATGCCGGGGAGCATCCGGAGGCTGGGATCTTGCTGCCGTGTCTCGATCCGGGCGAGGAGTGCAACGCCCCCAAAGAGCTCGAACGGGGGTCCTTCGCCGCCATGGTGGTCTCCAGGGAGCTCTACCGGCGGATCGGCGGCTTCGACGAGGGGATGGACGGCGGCGCGTGGTGCCTCAAGGACTACACCCGGCGCGCCAATGCCCACGGCTTCGTCACGGTGCAGGTGCCGACCCCGGTGGTGCACCACCAGGAAGAAGTTCAGCTCGGCTCGGAGCAGAGGAGGCGTGAGACCCAGCAGCGTAGCATCGCCCTTTTCCGGGAGCGCTGGGGGGTGGGAGCAAGCTACGTACTTCACGTCCCCAAGGGGGTAGAAGTAGAGCTGCTGGGAGAAAAACTGGAGTGGCTGGTAAAAGGGGCGCGACACGACGACAGCTACACCGTACTGCTGCCGGCCTCCTTGAACCATGCCGCCCAACAGGCGGGACTTGCGACCCTGCACGAGCACGTCACCCTTGTGCCGCTGCCCAGGCTCGCCTGGGACGGCATGAAGAAGCGCCTCTTCGAGAAGATCACCTCCGAGAAACCGGGGACGACGCCGGTCACCGCGGTGGATGGAATCCCCTTCCCCTGGAGCGACCGCTACCTCTCCTTTTCAGAGCTTTGCGAGAGGATCAAGGCCCGCTACCAGTAGTCGCGCTTTGGCGCTGTACAACTTAATGCAGGAGTAACTGGATGCTTGCAGAGATAAAGGCCCAGCTTAAGGCCCATTGCGAGGTGATGACGGCGCTCGAAGGGGAACTATCCCCCGCCATACAGAGCGCCGTTTCGTTTGTGGTAAAAGCCTACAAGGCCGGCAACAAGCTTTTGGTCATGGGCAACGGTGGGTCGGCAGCGGACGCCCAGCATTTCGTGGCCGAAATGGTAGGGCGCTTCAAGCTGGAGCGGCGCGCGCTTCCCGCCATCGCGCTGCACACCGATACCTCCATCCTTACCGCCGTAGGCAACGATTACGGCTTTGACCGGATTTTTTCGCGCCAGGTCGAGGCGCACGCCGCGCCTGGCGATGTCGTAGTGGGCATCTCCACATCAGGCAACTCGCCGAACGTCCAGTTGGCACTCGAGGCGGCCCGCGGAATGGGATGCCGCACCATAGCGCTTCTGGGAAAAGACGGGGGGAGCATCAGGTCCGTCGTGGATCTCCCGCTCGTAGTCCCGAGCAACGACACCCCCAGGATCCAGGAAGGGCACATAACCATCATCCACATCATCTGCGACCTGGTGGAGCGGCAGCTTTTTGTGAAGGGCGAGTAGGGCGGGGGTCTCATGGCGAAGCAGAGGGCGGTCTTTCTCGACAGGGACGGGACCATCAACGTAGAAGTGCAGTACCTGAGCAAGGTGGAGGAATTTCAGCTCATCCCCGGGGTCCCCTTGGCGCTCAAGCGTCTCAAGGATGCCGGGTTCCTTCTGGTGGTGGTGACCAATCAGTCCGGGATTGGGCGCGGTCTCTACGACGAGGCGGCGCTTAAAGAGATCCACGACCACATGCACGAGGACCTGGCCCAGTACGGGATCAACATCGACGCCTGCTATTTCTGCCCGCACCACCCCGAGCACGCAACCGGCGACTACCGCAGGGAATGCGCCTGCCGCAAGCCCCTCCCCGGCATGCTGGAGCAGGCCGCTGCCGACCTCGACATCGACCTCTCCCGCTCCTACATGATCGGCGACAAGCTTGGCGACGTGCAGGCGGGGCTGAACGCCGGGTGCACCTCCTTGCTGGTACTCACCGGGTACGGGAGCAAAGAGGTTTCGCGCCTGCCGGCCGGGGTAGAGTCCTTCATCGACCTGGGGGCTGCCGTCGACGCCATCCTCGTGAGGGAGGCAAACCGTTAGCCACGGTGAAAATCTGGGAAACACTCCACATGAAGCCATATCGCGAGATATTCCCCAACGCGGAGCAACAGGAAGTCACCCTGGAGCTGCCGCGAAAGAGCGGCCGCATCCCCAAGGGGAATTACACTTTCCTCGAATACTACTGCACCGAGCCTGACGACGACTGCCGCCAGGTCACGGTCTCGTTCATCAACGAGAAGTCGCGCCCCAAGGCGACCATCCGCTTCGCTCTCGATGCAGCCGGCGCCTTCACCGGACCTTATCTTGACCCCGCCAGCTACCAGTCCCCCTACGCCCAAGACCTCGCCCAAACCTTTACCGATCTCTTGAACGCACGCCCGCAATGGCTGCAGCGCATCCAGCGCCGCTACCGGGAGGTGCGCGAACTTGCCGACAAGAAGCCCTACTCAGGGAAGCCCTTCCCCAAGCCGGGGCAGATCAGGTACCAGCTGACGCCGCCCCCAGAGCTCGAGGACGTGCTGGAGGAGTCGCTCAAGCATGGCCGCACCGGCGCTTCGCTTTCCCCTGCTGCGGTCAAGCAACCCGGAACGGGGCCTGCGAAGGGTGTCGCAGCCACCGGGATGCAGCGCTTCGTGGATCTCTACGCCAAGGCCCAGGCCGGGCCGGTGGGTGCCCTGCTGGCCGTCCAGGATGAACTGCGGCGCCACCTTTTGGCGGACCCTTTCGCCGGGGAGGAACTGGCAGCCCTCCTTCCGCCTCTGTGCAGGCGCTCGCCCCAGGACGACGAGAAGATCGACGCCGCGCTCAGGCTGCTCCACGACATGCTCGATTTCTACCAGGTGGAGATCGAGGGGGGAAGGGCTGGGGCCAAAAGCCAGATGGAAAGGTTCCAGGGGGCGCTGGCGCGACGCGTCATGATGGAGAACCAGGACGTCGACCTCTCTTTGGCGGTGTCGCGCATCCTGTCCGTAAGCAGGGTGGAGCTGATCGCCGAGTTGCGGGACGCGGAAAAAAGGATGCTTCGCGCCGGGACCGACCGGACCGACCTGCAGGCGCCTGAAGAGGAAGACCTTCTGACCGGCATCGCCCGGAGCTTGAAGGCTATGGGGGTGGTCTCCCCCTTCGCGGGGGCGGACGCAATCCTCCAACTCTCGGCGGCAAGCGACGCCGAGCTGCGCGCCCCGGTGATCTCGGAGCTGATGACGGCGGACGACCCTTTCCTGCGCGAGATCGCGGCCCTGATGCTTTTTCATCCCGACCCGGCGCACGCTTTGGAGGTGTCCCGGCTGCTGGTAGCCATCGAGGGGGGCAGGATCGGCCCGGAGACCTTGCGGCGGCTGATCATGGCGCGCAACTGGTTCCCCGTCGACGTGAGGCGCAACGTCGACCAGGCCATCACCAACGCCAGGAAGGCGCGGGTAGAATGCGCGCCGCTCCCCAAACCTCTCCCCCTGACCGTGTACGCCTCCTCCATCGACGGCTCCGGCGCCCAGAATTTCCAGCTACTGCTCCAGGAGGACGCCGGCTTCAGCTCCTGCTTAATTCTTTTGAAACAGGGAACGGGCGTAGCCGCTAGTTCGGTGTCGCAGCTCAAGTCGCGTCCGGAGAGGGATAAACTCGTCGCCAAACTTGCACCCGGCTCCTCGTACCTTGAATCGTCCCCGCAGTATCTCGACCTGCGCGTCTGCCAGGCGCTCGCCGACGGGGTCGCCAACGGCGTCACCCCCAATCACTGGTTCGTCAGGATAGCCGAACTGCTCGGGCGCGACCGGTGGAAGGGGACCCCCCTCGATGCCGGGAACGAACTGCTCCTCTTGCGCGACGAGATCGACTCCCTCAGCCCGGCCCTGCTCGAAGAAAGCGAGTACGTCGGGGCGCTGGAAGAATCGGGACGATGGTCGTTGGATTTCCCCGCTTTTTTCGGCAGCTGGGCCGAGACCGGGGATGCCGTTGGGCGCGAGGTCGAAGCGGCGAAGACGGCAAGAGGGAGGGAGGCTGACGCCACGGTCATCGAGCATGTTCTCACCAACCTTCTGGAGCCAAAGCGCGACGCCTGGCTGGACCGGCTGGTCGTCGAGACCCTTTGGCTACGCCATGCCCGGAGCGCACCCCTCAACTGGCAGCGGATGTACCATGTCGCCCAGGCCGTTGCCGACCGCACCGTGGCCCTCAAGGAGATCCCGCTGATGACGGCCGTCGCCCGCCGGACGGTGGAGCTGTACCGCGTATCCCGCAAGGAGGGAAAGGCCTCCAAGTGATCTCCATTCCTCCCGTATATCTCCCACTGCTTTTCATAACCGGAGCAGCCGCTGGCCTCATCGATTCCATAGCAGGAGGAGGGGGGCTCATCACGGTCCCGGTGCTTCTCGGGCTGGGGCTGGCTGCGCTTGGGACGAACAAGCTTCAGGGAAGCTTCGGCTCCTTCAGCGCCATGGTCCACTTCGTACAGGCGGGGACGGTGAAGCTCTCAGACGCCGCCCTTGGTGCGGCCTGGACCGCCGCCGGCGCAGTACTCGGCACATACACAGTGCGGCAGCTGGACCCAGGCTTCCTGAAGAAGGGAATACCCTTTCTGCTCCTGGCCATCCTCTGCTACACCATCTTCACCCCCAAGCTCGGCGCCGAGGAGGTGCGCCCGCGGTTCCCCAGGGGGCTCTTCTATGCGGTCGCCGGGTTGGCGCTTGGTTTCTACGACGGCTTTCTCGGACCGGGCACCGGATCCTTCTGGGTTGTGGCCCTGATGCTCGGCCTGGGCTTCGACATGCGCAAGGGAACCGGCTACACCAAGGTCTTCAACTTCGTCAGCAATATCGTGTCGCTGGCGGTGTTCCTGGCCGGTGGAGAGGTGCTGATCCTGGCGGGGCTCGTGATGGGGGCAGGGCAGGCGGTGGGGGCGAGGGTAGGGGCGAGGCTCGTGATCAGGAAAGGGACCCGGCTGGTGCGGCCGGTGTTCATCTGCTCGGTGCTCGCGGTGACGGCGAAGCTCTTCTGGGACAACTACCTGCGGTAGAACTTAAAAAACAAAGCACTCACCACAGAGGAACACAGAGGAAAAACAAAAAAAGGTAACTACAAAGGCATTTAACAGGGATAAAAACGGATGAAAGGGATAAACCGAAAAACAGCTTATGCTTCAACCCGTAAAGCTTTTGGGTTTTGCAGTTATCCCCTTCATCCCTGTTCCACACTTTAAGATTTTTCCTCTGTGTTCCTCTGTGTTCTCTGTGTTCTCTGTGGTGAATGCTTTTTTTGTGATCATATGGCGCGGATGCTGCCGGCTTCGTCTTCGCTCGTTACGCTCGCGGCTTCCAGCTCCAGCTCCAGGTGCGCGATCATCTCGGACACCTGCTCCAGATAGACCGCGGGGGCACTCTCCATGGCGCGCAGGGCGGAATCCAGCCTTCTGGCTGCGGAGATGCCGGCCTTAAGAGGCGCCAGCGGGTTCACCTCTTCCCTTAACGCCGCCACTTCCTTGAACTTCTTCAGCACCGTCGGGTGGCTGCGGTCCTCCTCGACCACGCGCTTTCTCAGATCGCCGTACTCCTCTTCAGTGAACCCCTTCTCTTCCTTTGCCTGGCGCAGCAGGTCGATGGAGCGGTAGTCGGGAAGCGGCTTCAATTCCTCGCGCCGGCCAATCAGCTGCGGCTCCTCCTTTTCCATGAAGCGGTAGGCCATGGTGAGCTTCTCGGCGGTCCCCCGCTTGATGCGGATCTCCTGCACGCAGTACTCCTCGAAGCTCCCGTACCCCCACTCCCGGAAGCTCGCACTCTTGCTCACGTCCAAGAGTTTCTCGCCCAACTCCACCCAGGACGACTTGAAGCGCTTGGCCCGGTCCAGCACCTCGTAGCGCTCGGTTCCCGGCTGCAGGTGCTCCATTATGGTTTCGATGTGTCTTTCGCTGCTCGATTTCGGCGTATCCGACATCTTTTTCCCCCGTAGCCCCAAGAACCTTTGCCGGCTCAAAAGGGCAGCTGGAAATTATCAGAATCCGTCCGCTTTTTGAAGTTTTTTATCTTGGCTGCGGAATGGAATCGCGTTAAACTTTGCCAGCTAAAACAGCCAAGCCGCCCTCCCTGAAGTCTTTGACGGCATCGGAGCTGGCGGTCTATGGCATAAAAAGGAGATACACATGGAACAGCGTCTGACTGATATGGAGATGCTGATCATGCATCAGGGTCGCATCATAGATCAATTGAACGAGGTCGTTACCGGGCAGCAGACCATGATCGACCACCTCACCCGGGAATTGAAACTGGTCAAGGAACACCTGCGCGGCTTGGCCGCCTCCGACACGAGGCTTCCCTCCGAAGAGGAGCCTCCGCCGCATTACTGACAGCCCCGGGTGGGGCTGACTGAACCGGACAGGTTCGCGATGCGAGCTAGCGCTTCACGTGAAGGGATAACGGATTTTATGAACAAAGTACGCCTTGGCTGCACCGGTTTGGAGATCAACCCCCTCGTTTTCGGTACTCTCCCATTGGGCCCCTTGCAGGCCGCGCTTTCTCCCGAAGAGGGGGGGAGGCTGATCCGCTACGCCCTGGAACGGGGCGTGAACCTCTTGGACACCGCCGAACTGTACCAGACCTACCCGCACATCCTCTCCGCCTTATCCGGATTCGAGGGCGAGGTTCACATCGCCTCCAAGACCCACGCCAACACCGCCGAGCAGGCACGCGCCCACGTCGAGCGGGCGCTGAGCGCACTGGAGCTGGAGCGGCTGGACATCGTTCATCTGCACGGCGCCAGGGTCGCGGACCCGTTTGCCGAGCGCCCCGAGGTGATCGAGACGCTGCTCAGGATGAAGGATGAAGGTAAGATCGCCCACGTCGGTCTCTCCTCCCATTTCGTGAGCGCCATCAGGAAGTCGGTGCAGCATCCGGAGATCGAGGTGGTGCATCCGCTCATCAACCGGGAAGGGATGGGGATCATAGACGGCACGCAGGCGGAGATGGCCGACGCCATTGCGGCCTGCGCCGACGCCGGCAAGGGGGTCTACGCTATGAAGGCCTTGGCCGGCGGCAACCTCATCTCCTCCGCGCGCGAGAGCCTGCGATACGTGCTCGGGCTGCAGGGAGTGCACGGCGTGGCGCTGGGGATGCTCTCGGAGGCCGAGATTGACGGGAACCTTGCCCTTTTCCACGATGACAGCGCCGACGAGGCACTTTGGGAAAAGCTGGAGGGGAGAAGGCGCAAGCTCGCCATCATGGAGGCGTTTTGCAAGGGTTGCGGCGCCTGCGTCCCGGCCTGCACCAACGACGCGCTGAAACTTGTGGACGGCAAGGCCGTCGTCGACGAGGAGCAGTGTATTCTCTGCGGCTATTGCGGCGCTGCCTGCCCGGAGTTCATGATCCGGGTAGTTTAGCCAAAAGCAATAGCGGTAAGGCTTTCACACGGATTAAACGGACAAAGGATACAGATGATACGGATAAATCGAAAAACGGCTTCTGGTTTAACCAATAAGCTTTTTGCCTTTGAAGTTATCCGCTAGATCTGATTCTTCCGTGTGCGATGCTTTTGATGTCGTGTTTTTTGCTTCTGCTTCGGGTGTTTGATGATGATTCATGGAACGGTTTTCAACCTGCAACGCTACTCGCTGCACGACGGCCCCGGCATCAGGACCACGGTCTTCCTGAAAGGGTGCCCGGCGCGCTGCTGGTGGTGCCACAACCCCGAGAGCCAGTCACCCCTGCCTGAAATCGCCTGCTCCCAAAACCTCTGCATCGCTTGCGGCGCCTGCCGTTCGGCCTGTCCCGAGTCACTTTCCAGACAATCCTGCCGCGGTTGCGGCGCCTGCGCCCGGGCCTGCCCGACGGGCGCGCGCGAGGTGGTGGGGAGGGTGATGACGGTCGGCGAGGTGATGGAAAGCGTCCTGAAAGATCGCTTCTTCTACGAGGATTCCGGCGGCGGGGTCACCTTCTCTGGTGGCGAGCCCCTCTGCCAGCCGCAGTTTCTCAAGGGGCTATTGGCCGCCTGCCGCGAACACGAGATCCACACCGCCGTCGATACGGCGGGGATCTGCGCTCCTGATACTCTACTCGACATCGCCCCGCTGGCGGACCTGTTCCTCTTCGACCTTAAGTGCGCCGACCCGGAAAGTCACCGTGAAGGAACCGGCGCGGACCAGGCGGCGATACTGAGGAACCTGGAGTGCCTAGGCAGGGAACAACGCCCTATCTGGATCAGGATTCCGGTAATTCCCGGGTTCAACGACACCATTACGGAGATGGAAGGCATGGCGGCTCTGGCCTCGCGGGTACCGGGGGTGCGCCAGGTTTGGCTCCTTCCTTACCACGGGAGCTGGAGCGCCAAACCCGCGCGCTTCGGGCGGGAGGCGGCCAGCCAGGCCGAGGTTGCGGCGCCTGAGCCTGAGTCCTTGGAAACTTTTGCCCGACTGTTCAGGGACAGGGGGCTCGATACGCGTATAGGGGGAGCTTAGATGACCGGAAGAACTGAACGCCTGCGGCAGGAGAGCCTTGACGCGGAACCTGCGATCTCGGAGGAGCGCGCGCTGCTTTTGACCGAGTTTTACCGCGAGAACGAAGGGCGCTGGTCCGTCCCGGTGCTGCGGGCGAAATCCTTTTACTACCTCTGCGAGAAGAAGACCATCTACCTGGGCGAGGGCGAACTGGTTGTGGGGGAGAGGGGGCCTGCGCCCAAGCTGGTTCCGACCTACCCGGAGCTCACCTGCCACTCGCTGGAAGATCTGCGCATACTGAACTCGCGCCAGAAGACGAGCTACCGCGTCGACGACGCCTGCCTCAAAGCCTACGGCGAAACGGTGATCCCCTACTGGAGCACGAGGAGCCTGCGGGACAAGATCTTCCAGGAGCTCCCCGAGGAATGGCACCAGGCTTACCAAAGCGGGATCTTCACCGAGTTCATGGAGCAGCGCGCCCCGGGGCACACGGTCCTGGACGACAAGATCTACCGAAAGGGGCTCCTCGACTTCAAGAAGGAGATCGCCGACTCCATCCGCGCGCTTGACTTCGGCGCCGACCCTGATGCCTGGGCCCGGCGGGAGGAGCTTAAGGCGATGGACATCTCCTGCGATGCCGTCATCCTCTTTGCCGAGCGCCACGCGAAACTGGCCGAAAGCATGGCCGCCGCCTGCTCCGACGCCGTCCGCAAGCAGGAGCTTTTGAAGATCGCCGCCAACTGCCGCTGGGTCCCGGCGCACGCTCCCACCGATTTCTGGGAGGCGCTGCAGTCCTACTGGTTCTGCCACCTGGCCGTCATCACCGAGCTCAACGGCTGGGACGCCTTCAGCCCCGGGCACCTCGACCAGCACCTCTACCCCTTCTTCCGCGACGGGATCGCGAACGGGACCCTGAAAAAAGAAGCGGCGCGCGAGCTCCTAGAGTGCTTCTTCGTGAAGTTCAACAACCACCCTTCGCCGCCCAAGGTTGGGGTGACTGCCGCTGAGAGCGGCACCTACACCGACTTCGCCAACATCAACCTGGGGGGGCTCCTCCCTGACGGCTCCGACGGCTCCAACGAGGTGTCGCACCTGCTTTTGGACATCATCGACGAGATGCACCTCTTGCAGCCATCCTCCAACATCCAGCTATCCCGAAAGTCTCCCGACCGCTTCCTGAAGCACACCTTGAGGGTGGTGCGCAAGGGGTACGGCTTTCCTTCGATCTTCAACGCGGACTCGGTGGTAGAGGAACAGCTGCGCCAGGGTAAGACGCTCGCCGACGCGCGGGCCGGCGGCTGCAGCGGCTGCGTGGAAGTGGGGGCCTTCGGCAAGGAGGCCTACATCCTCACCGGCTATTTCAACCTGGTGAAGATGCTGGAGCTGGCCCTGCATGACGGCGTCGATCCGGCGACCGGGGCACAGCTCGGCCCGCAGACCGGAAAGGCGGCTGACTTCACCAGCTTCGACGACGTCTTCGCCGCCTTCTCCGCGCAGCTCGCCCACTTCATAGACATCAAGATCCGCGGCAACCGCCTGATCGAGATGATCTTCGCCCGCCTGATGCCGGCGCCGTTTCTGTCGGTGTTGACCGACGACTGCATCAGCCGGGGGGTGGATTACAACGCCGGGGGAGCGAGGTACAACAACAGCTTCATCCAGGGGGTGGGGATAGGGAGCATCACCGACTCGCTCTCCGCGATCAAGGAGCACGTCTTCGAAGCTAAGTCGGTCTCGCTCCCGGAGCTGGTGGCGCAGCTCGACGCGGACTTCGCCTCAAGCGAGCCCCTTCGGCAGCGTCTTTGGAACCGGACCCGCAAGTACGGCAACGACGACGATTTCGCCGACGACCTGATGCGCCGGGTCTTCGACGCCTTCTTCCAGATGGTGGACGACAGGCCCAACACCAAGGGGGGTGTGTACCGCATCGAGATGCTTCCCACCACCTGCCATGTCTACTTCGGCTCGGTCACAGGCGCCACCCCCGACGGCAGGCGCCGCGGCGCCCCCCTTTCCGAGGGGATCTCACCGGTGCAGGGGGCGGACCGTAACGGCCCGACGGCGGTGATACGCTCGGCCGGGAAGATGGACCACATCCGCAGCGGCGGAACCCTGTTGAACCTCAAGTTCTCACCCACGCTACTTTCCGGAGAGGGGGGGATCGACGGACTGGCGGCTTTGGTGCGGAGCTACTTCAGGATGGACGGGCACCACGTCCAGTTCAACGTGGTGGACGTGGAAACGCTCAAGCGAGCTCAGGCGGACCCGGGGGAGTACCGAGACCTGATCGTCAGGGTGGCAGGCTACAGCGATTACTTCTGCGACCTCTCCGAAGCGCTGCAAAACGAGATCATCGCCAGGACCGAGCACGCGTCTTTGTGAGCGGCGACAGCCGCAAGGAGGAAGTCATGGCCGTGGAGCCCGGACGCTACCGGCATTACAAGGGAAAGTTCTACCAGGTGATCGGCACCGCACGTCACAGCGAGACTGACGAGCTCATGGTCGTCTACCGGCCTCTGTACGGGGAAGGCGGGCTCTGGGTGCGCCCGGAGCCCATGTTCCAGGAACAGGTCGAGGTGGACGGCGCGCGGGTGCCGCGCTTTGCCCGCTGCGGCGAGGAGTAGCATAGCTCCTCGCGGCCGACTTTCTATCACTAAGAAATACTACACGATCTCTTCGTCATATCGCGCCTGTCTCGCAAACCCCGCACTTGCTCCGTCCCCCTACCAACCAACCTGCCTTGCAATCCTATCCGCCTGGTAAGATACTGCAATCTCAGACAAGTAGTTCGTTTTAATTGACTTTGCATAGTGAAACGGTGTAATAGGAAAATCATTTCTTAAGTTTCTATGGTAATAGCCGAAGAGAGCAATGACTTTGAATAGATCCACTCTCTTTCTCAGTCGTAGCGTGTATTGGTTATTGCTAATATATTGTCCGGTACCGGCACACCGCTGGATGTAGTTTTGCAATGACTAGTTACTACCTTTTTTTCTGCACGCAGTGTTCCGGAGGCGACGTTGAGCGACACGGTTGCCGAGATTCTACGTTTACTGACGGAGCATTTTGGCCAGGACTTCCAGAGCTACTCCCATAACCTTGCGGAGAAAAGGATCGCGGAACGGGTTGCCCAACTCCGTCTTCCCGACCTAGCCTCGTACTGCCGACTTTTGCAGGATGACGCCACAGAAGCCCCCTTTCTTGCCCGGATGCTGCGCATCCGTTTCAGCAGTTTCTTCCGCGACCCGCTCCAGTTTGAACTTCTCGGCTCGGTCGTCGTTCCCTCCATGCTCAGGACCTCCCAAAGCGGGTTCTTCCGGGCCTGGTCCGCTGCCTGTGCCGGCGGAGAAGAAGCATGCTCCCTGGCCATCATCGTCGACGAGGCGATGCAGCTGCTCAACCTGAAAACCCGGGTGCAGATCTTCGCCACCGACATCGCGGAGGATGCGCTGGCCGAAGCCGAGCTCGGCAGGTACGCGCCAGGGGCGGTCGCCGGAATCACGCTGCAGCGGCTCAACAAGTATTTCATCTACGACCGCAGCGGCTACCAGATCTCGCCCAGGATCAAGGAGATGATCACCTACTCCCGGCACGACCTGCTCGACACAAACACCTACGCGCCTCCGGAATCGCTTTTCGGCGGGTTCGACTTGGTGTCCTGCCGCAACTTCCTCATGTACCTCGATCCGCAGGGGTATCTGCGGGTGTTCGACAACCTCTTCCGCGCCCTGAACCCTGAGGGGGTGCTGTTGTTGGGAAAGGCGGAAACGGTGCCCGAGAGATACGAGCCTTTTCTGGAGCGGATCTTCGACTGCGGCAACCTGTTCCGGAAGAAAGCCGTGGTCAGGAGAAAATGATGAAGATGGCGCGCCCCTTGGTCCTGGCATTGATAGCTTGTCTCACCCTTTTCGGCTGCTCGCAGCAGCCCGGCTCCGGACAGGGCTCGCCCCCCAATGCCTCCTCTTCGGCCGCGCCGGCAAAACCTGTCAAACACGACGGCTACCGCTTCAACACCGCGCAGGGGGTCGACATCGGGATCCAACCTTTGACGCTCCCCGAGGGCTCGGTCGCCGAGCTCATGTCGCGCGATCGCGTGCTGTTCAAACGCCTAAGCCGCAGCGGCATGCAACTGCAGCTGGTTCCTTTTTACAAGGGGAAAGACATCGGCGATTTGATCGCCACCGGTGAACTGGAAGGGGGCTTCTTCGCGGACATGCCTGCCTTAACCGCCGCGGCTACCGGGGACGTCGTGCTGCTGGCTATGCTGAAGCAAGGTGCTGCCTCCATCGTGGCGCGGCGCCCGATGCTGGTAAAGGAGCTGGAGGGAAAACGGGTGGGAACCGCCATCGGCAGCGCCGCCCACTTCACCCTTTTGAGGGCGCTGGGGAACGAGGGGCTGACCGAGAAGGACGTCGAGATCGTGCCTATGGAGGTAAGCGCGATGGCGCGGGCGCTCTCTTCGGGGAGGATCGACGCCTTCTGTGCCTGGGAGCCGACTCCTTCCATGGCCTTTGCCTCCTTCCCGGACTTCCACCTGGTCCACAAGGGGCTCAACTACGGTTTCCTTTGCCTGCGGCGCGACTTCGTGGCCCGGCATCCTGTTGAAGCCAGGGAGATCGTCGCAGCGGTGGCCAGGGCGTGTCTGTGGATGCGGGAACCGGGGCAACTTGAGCAAGTTGCTCGGTGGACCATCGAATCCGCGACGAAGTTCCAAGGCGAGCCCTTTTCCCTCAAGCCTGAACAGATGATCTCCATCACCCGCAGGGACCTGCTCGAAGTCCAGTATTCTCCGCGCATACCGGAGGCGCTGCTGCGTGAGCAGGAAGTGCCGTATCAGAAATTCCTTTTCCTGAAGAAGATAAAAAAGATACCGGAGAACGTCTCCTGGGCCAGGGTACGTAGTTCCATCGATATTTTCATGTTGCGGGAGGTCATGGCTGAATCCGACAGGTACGACCTGAGGTGGTTCGACTACCGCGGTAATAAGGATACGGGCGGTTCAAGATGAAGAAATGGGTCCAATTGCCGACGCTAAAGGCGAGGCTTGCTTTCTGGTTTACCGCTATCTGCCTGGTGCCGTTGTTCCTGATGACGACGATCATCTATGAGCAGCGGGTCAAGGTGGCGCGGTCGCTGATCTTCGACAAGCTGAACGCAGTCATCTCGCTGCGCCAGCAGCAGATCGGCAGCATCCTGGACAACATAATCGTCGATGCCGTGACCATAGCCTCCGACCACTCGGTGCAGGCTGCGGCGCAGCAGCTTCAAAGCGGCTACAGGAGCGGGGTGGGGATCTCGACGGAAAGCCTGACTCTGCTCAGAGGCTACAAGAACAGCAACGCGTCGGTGGCCGATGTCTCCCTGGTCTCTTTGGACGGCACCATCTTGCTTTGCACCAGCGACAGCAGGGTAGGTACGCGAGTCGCCCGGCCTGAGATGGTTGCCGACGCCATGCAGGATCTGGCGCCGACCTTAGGAGACGCCTATCTCTCCGGCAGCGACGGAATCCCAAGCATCGACGTAGCCATCCCGATCAGGGCAGGAGTCGGCTCGCGGGTCGGCGCCCTGCTGGTGGCACGCCACAACCTGCATACCCTGCTTTACGACATAACCGGCAACCGTACCGGGATGGGGGATACCGGTGAGACCGTGCTGGTGAACCGGGAGGTGATGCCCCTTATCGAGCTGCGGGCCATACCCCAAGGGGTCCTGAAGGTGCGGCTCAAGGGGAAACCGGCACAGATGGCCGCGCGCGGTGAAAGCGGCATCGCGCAGACCACAGACTACCGCGGAGTGGAGGTCCTTTCCGCTTTCGTCCACATCCCACGCACCGGCTGGGGGCTTGTCTGCAAGCAGGACACCAGTGAGGTGCTGGCGCCGATCCGCAGCCTGCTCTTCATAACCTACGGACTCGCCTCGCTCATCTCCCTTATGGCCTGCGTGCTCGCCTTCAGGCTGGCACGCTCCATTTCCGAACCGCTGGTGAACCTGGCCGCCTCGGCCAAAGAACTGGAAGAAGGCGATTTCGACGCCCGGGCCGTCCCGGAGGGGACCTACGAGCAGAAGACCCTGGCGGGAAGTTTCAACAGCATGGCGCAGACGCTGCAGGTGAAGATGGAGGGCCAGCAGGGCTTGTCGCGGCTCTCCCAGCACCTGGTAGTGGCCGAGGGGATCGACGATTTCTTCAGCAAGCTCCTTCCTGTCCTTCTTGAGGTGACCGGGGCCAAGATGGCGGTTGCTTACGTGGAAGAGCGGCAGAGCGGGGAGTTCGCTCCCATGCATGCCATAGGGCTCCATTCCTCCTTGCTGCGCCGCTTCAACCGCCGGCACCTGGAGGGGGAGCTGGGAGTCGTACTCTCCAGCGGCAAAGTTTCCTGCTTGACGCCGCAGGAAGGGACGCCGCTGCGCTTTGCCACAAGTTTCGGCGACATACTACCGGCCGAGATAGCCACAATCCCCATCTCGGTCGACGACGAGATTCGAGCCTTCATCTCTATTGCCTCGGAGCGTCCCTTCTCACCGACGGTGCATGAGATCCTGGAAATGGCGCAGATGCCTTTCGGGGCCGCCTTTGCCCGTATACTTTCCGGCGAGGACGTGCGGTTGCTGGCGAACGAACTGGCGCTGAAGAATGCCGAGCTGACACAGCAATCCGAGGAACTCGTGCAGCAGTCGACCGAGCTCGCCCACCAGTCGGAGGAGCTTTCCCGCCATAACCGTGTGCTGGACCTTCAAAAGCAGCAGCTGGAAGAGGCAACCCGGCTGAAGAGCGAGTTCCTCTCGAACATGAGCCACGAACTGCGCACGCCGCTCAACTCGGTGCTGGCGCTCTCACGCGTGCTGGCTGTGCAGGGCGGTTCCCGGCTCACCGAGGACGAGAAGGGGTACCTTGCCATCATCGAGCGCAACGGCAAGCACCTGCTCTCGCTGATCAACGACATCCTCGACCTTGCCAAGATCGAGTCGGGCCGCCAGGAGGTCTTCCTGGAGACGGTCTCTCTGCCGCAGGTCGCAGCAGAGGTGGCGGAAGGGCTCTCAGTCTTGGCCCGAGAGAAAGGGATCGCCCTTTCCCTGGAGGCGCCCGAGCGGCTGCCCACGCTGCTGACCGACGTGAAGAGGCTGCGCCAGATGTTGCAGAACCTGGTGGGGAACGCGGTTAAGTTCACCGGCGAGGGGGCTGTCACCGTGAGGCTTGCCGCCGAGGGGGAGGAGGTTCTGATCAAGGTGGAGGATACCGGGATCGGCATAGCGCCGCAGTACCTGGAGACCATCTTCCAGGAGTTCCGCCAGGCGGACGGCAGCACCTCCCGTTCCTTCGAGGGTACCGGACTCGGCCTTGCCATCGTGAAGAAGACGGCGCGCCTTCTTGGGGGGGACGTTTCGGTGCAAAGCGAAGTGGGCAAAGGCTCCGTCTTCACCCTGCGGCTTCCGGTGAACGGCATGGCGGCAGCCAAGCTAACCCAGGCGCAGGGGAGCGTTGCCGTGTCGGGAGAAAGCGCCAAGGCCCCGTCGCAGGGAAGGTCGATCCTGGTGGTTGACGACGACCCGGAAGCCGTGTCGCTCATCGCGGCTCACCTAAGCCAGGCCGGGTTCGAGACCCTCACCGCGCTAAACGGCGCCGACGCCCTGAGGCTTGCCCGTGCCAAGAAGCCTTTCGCCATTACGCTCGACATCATGATGCCGGACATGGACGGCTGGGAGGTGATGCGCGAGCTGAAGGATCACCTCGAAACAGCCGACATACCTGTCGTCATCGTGTCGCTGTCGGACGACCGGGCGACGGGGATTGCCCTGGGCGCGGTCGGGGTGATCTCCAAGCCGGTGAGCAGGGAACAGCTGATGAATACCTTCAAGAAGCTTACCGGCGCCGGTTGCCGCCTGGTGCTCGTGGTCGACGACAGCGAATACGACCGGTTCTTCATCGCCTCGCTCTTCAAGGAGATGGGGATGGACGTGCTGATGGCGGAGGACGGGGCGCAGGCCCTGGAGCTTGCGGCAGTGGACCAGCCCGACCTGATCACCCTTGACCTGCTGATGCCGGGGATGGACGGAGCCGTCGTGCTGGACAAGCTTAGGTCCAACCAGTCCACCGCGGGGATCCCGGTGGTGGTGATAACTTCCAAGGTGCTGAACGTGGCGGAACAGGAACGCCTCTCCTCCGGGGTGAGCGCCATCCTTTCCAAGGGCGGGCTGGTGCGCGAAGCGGTGCTGGACGAACTTGTGCTCAGCCTGGAGAGGATAGGCTGGCGCCTTCCCGAGCAGCAAAGCGGAAACGGGGCGAGGATCCTGATCGTCGAGGACAGCGAAGCGGCGACGATTCAGCTTCGCTTCGCGCTGGAATCCGCCGGGTTCTGCGTCGACGCGGTCTCCGGGGGAAGGCACGCCCTTTCCTACCTTAAGACCCACGTTCCAGACGGAATTATCCTCGACCTGATGATGCCGGAAGTAGACGGCTTCGACGTGTTGCAGGCTGTGCGCACCTCGCGGTTGACCGAAAGGGTGCCGGTCATGGTGATGACGGCAAAGACGCTTTCCCCGGGTGAACACGATCGGCTGCGCGCCCTCGAGGTGAACCACCTGGTCCAGAAAGGGGACGTGGAGCAGCACGAACTGCTGCGGAGAATCTACGAGATGCTGGGGGCTTTCTCCCTGTTCAAGCCGGACGCGGCATCCGCGGCGCCTCCCCTTGAGGACGCAAGTTGGCAGGGTGACGGATCGGTGCTGGTGATCGAGGACAACCCCGACAACCTGGTTACGCTTCGAGCGGTATTGGGGGAAAGCTTCCGACTGGTTGAGGCGACCGACGGCGAATCGGGCCTTGTTCTGGCGCAGAAAGGGTCACCTTCGCTGGTCCTTTTGGATATGCACCTCCCCGGCATGGACGGGTTTACCGTGTTGAGGCGCCTGAAAGAGAACCGGTCCACGGCCGCCATCCCTGTGGCGGCCCTTACCGCAAGCGCCATGGCTGGCGACCGGGATAAGCTTATGCAGGCTGGCTGCGTCGCCTATCTCTCGAAGCCTTACCAGCCTGAAGAGCTGCAGGAACTGGTCTCAAAATTCGTCGCAGCGGGGGCTGCGCAGGGCGCCTGAGCGCGTTTTTTTGCAGTCGAGGAACTTCCGATATGAAAATTCTCGCCATAGACGACAACCACGACAATCTCCTCACGCTCAAGGCGTTGCTGGAGATTTTCATGCCCGAGGCGAGGCTCATCACCTCCCAGTCTGCCCAGGACGGCATACGCAGGGCCTTGCTCGAGGCGCCCGACGCCATCTTGCTGGACATCCAGATGCCGGGCATGGACGGGTACGAGGCGACCCGCAGGCTCAAGGGAAACAGCTCAACCCAGCATATACCGATCATCCTGGTCACCGCGCATCGCACCGACCCCTCTGGCAAGGTGCGTGGGCTTGAGTGCGGCGCCGACGCATTCCTGTCCAAACCGATCGATGAGGCGGAACTCGTGGCCCAGATCCGGGCCATGGTGCGGATCAAGCGCTCGGAGGACGCGCTGCGCCAGGAGCGTGACAACCTCGAGGCACTGGTGCAGAAGCGGACCTCGGAACTGCTGCTGATGAACCAGGTGCTGACGGAGAACCTGGCCCGGCTTGCCGAAAACGAGGAGCGTTATTCCCGGGCGGTGCGGGGGACCACGGACGGGCTCTGGGACTGGAACACGGTGACCGGCGAGTGCTATTTCTCCCCGCGCTGGAAGGAGCTTCTGGGCTTTGCCGACGACGAGCTGGAAAATCAGGTCGACACCTTCTACTCCCGCCTGCACGCTGACGACGTTGCCCCGGCGCAGGAGGCGCTTGAGGCGCACCTGGCGGGCAAGGCGCCGCTGGACGTGGAACTTAGGCTGAAACACCGCGAGGGACAATACCTGCGGTTTCGCATCCGGGGGCAGGCGGAATGGGACAGCCTTGGGGCGCCGGTCCGCCTTTCAGGTGCGCTTTCCGACGTGACCGAGCGTCAGCTCATGGAAGAGCAGCTCAGGCAGTCGCAGAAGATGGAGGCGGTAGGGCAGCTGGCCGGCGGGGTAGCCCACGACTTCAATAACATCCTCACCGTGATCGCCGGCTACGCCAACATGCTCAAGATGGACCTCCCCCCCCACGGGAACGAGGTGAGGCTCGCGGAACAGATCGCCCTCGCCACCGAAAAGGCCGCCGAGTTGACCAAGGGGCTTCTTGCCTTCAGCCGGAAGCAGCCGATGGCCCCTCAGAAGCTGGACCTGGGAGAGGTCGTGCAGCGCGTGGAGAACTTCCTGGTCCGCGTCATCGGCGAGGACATCCAGCTGAAGACGCGTCTGCTCCCGGACTCGCTCCCGGTGTGGATCGACCCCGGGCAGATAGAACAGGTGCTCATCAACCTGGCCGCGAACGCGCGGGACGCCATGGGAAACGGAGGGACCTTTACCATCGCGACCGGGCTCTTCGAGGCCGACGGCTTGCTCCCCTCCTTCTGCGGCCCCAACGGGCGCTATGCCGTCATAATCGTGTCCGATAACGGCAAGGGAATGGACGCCGAGACCAGCAAGAGGATTTTCGAGCCTTTCTACACCACCAAGGAGGTGGGGAAGGGAACCGGCCTCGGCATGGCCATCGTCTACGGGATAGTGCAGCAGCACAAGGGATACATCGCCGTCAACAGCAAGCCCGGAGAAGGCACCTCCTTCAGCATCTATTTCCCGCTCGCCGAAGACGAGGTCGAAATGCACCGGGAACCTGCCGCCGACCTCGAGCCGGAACAGGGGACCGAGACCATCCTGGTTGCCGAAGACGACCCGAGCGTGCGCAACCTGGTGGACATGGTGCTCACCAAGTACGGCTACAGGGTGATCCTGGCAGAGAACGGGCAGGAGGTGGTGGATCGCTTCACCGCCCATTCAAGCGACATCGGGCTCATCCTGATGGACATCATCATGCCGCGCAAAAACGGCATCGAGGCGTTCGCCGAGATCAAGAAGCTGCAGCCAGAGGCGAAGGTCCTCTTCACCAGCGGCTACACCTCCGACTTCATCGAGAGCCGCGGCATGGAAGAGGGGGTCGAACTGATCATGAAGCCGGTGCAGCCGGTACAACTGCTGCGCAAGGTGAGGGAAGTGCTGGAGAGATAAGCTGGGGCTTTCAGGGACAAGAAAGGGCAGCGCCTGGTCATTGGGCGCTGCCCTTTTTGTTGCCGGCGTTTACCTTCTTGCTTCAGGCGAAGTCCCGGGCGTTTATGACCAGGCCGCTGCGCGCGCCGTGTATGCTGGCCCAGTAGGCCTGTGCCACGTCCTGCGCGGGCATTCCAGCGGAGCTGTCCATGTCCAGCGCCTCGAGGGTCTCCTTGACCCAGGGAGGGCTTACCACGTTGATCCTGATTCCCCGCGGCAGCTCGAGCGCGGCGGCGCGGACAAACCCTTCGAGCCCGGCGTTGATCATGCTGATGGAGGAGCTCCCGGGCATCGGCTGGTGGCTCAAGACACCGCTGGTCAGGGTAAAGGAGCCATGATCGCGGATGAAGTGCATCCCCACCCGGACCAGGTTGACCTGCCCCATCAGCTTCCCGGTGAGCCCCGTCTGGAAGTCCTCGTCGGTCAATTCCGCCAGGGAGCCGAACCTTGCCACCCCGGCGGCGCAGACCAGCGCGTCGAACTCGCCGGCCTCCCTGAACATCGACTCTATCGACTCCTTCTGCGACATGTCGACCCGGAAATCGCCGCTTCTGAAAGCGACCCTGACGATTTCGTGCTCGGTAGATAGAAGCCTGGCCACTGCCTTTCCTATGGTTCCGGTTGCTCCGACGACGATGACCCGCATAAGAGACCTCCCGTATTGGCGGTTTTTAGAGCCCCGGCCGGTGGCAGGGGCAGCCGGCGCCGCCCTACAGGCCGAGGTACAGGGTGAAGTATACTTGGTTTTCGCCGCCGCGGTTGAAGCCGTGGGCGAAACCTAGGGCGGGCGTGACCTTGGCCCAGTAGCCGATGGTCATGTCGGCTCTGAGCTCGGCTCCGGCGCCGACCCTGGTTTCGTTGGCGTGATAGCTCCTGTTGTCGTCCCAGACCTGGCCCGCGTCCGCGAAGAGCGCGCCGTGCACCTTCTCCAGGAAGGCGGGGGCCGTTCCGGGGCCGGTGAAAGGGTAGGCGAGCGGGGCGCGGTACTCGACGGTTCCGGTGGCTACGTACTTTCCGGTCATGGAGCGTGTTGGGTAGCCGCGCAGCGGGTACTGGTTGTACTCCGAGGGGGCGCCCCCGATCTGGAAGGCCTGCTGACCGTACTGCAGGTCCCCGTCGGCGAGGGCTCCGGACAGGCGCAGGTAGAGCACCTGGTGCGGCAGTTGCGTCTTCGACAGGCGCAGGTACTGCTCGTAGCGTGCGCTGTATTCGGAGAGGTTTTGATCGGCTCCGATGTCGCGACCGAAGTATCGGTACAGGAAAGTCAGGTCGCACCCCTCCTCTGGACTGATGGAGTAGGGGTACTTGAGGGCGCTGCTGTAGCTTATCCCCGCGAAGAGGTTGTTCCTGCGCCCCTGGAATACCGGGATCCCGCCGAAGGTGCCGTCGCTACTCAGGCGGCTCAAGGCCTTCTGGTCCAAAAGCTCGTATCCCCCCTTTATGCGGTAGGCAGACTCCAGGAAATTGACAGGTATGGATGCTGCCAGTTCCGCCCCGCGGTTCACCTCCCAGTAGTCATACCCTTTCTGGTACAGGTCGCTGTAGACAAAGGGCTCGTTATGAGCCCGAAGCGACAGGGTGGGGTAGAAGTAGTCGTTCAGGTAGGTAAGGCTGAAATAGCCGCGCTTTCTATCCCCGCTGTATGCGGCACTGATGGCGTAGGAGTTGTAACCCAGGACGTCCGCGCCGGCGGTGAAGGCGCCGATCACGGCCTGGTCCGAGCCGTCGCCGTAGATCTTAGGCAGCCAGAAGTGCGGCAGCAGCGTTTTGGCCGCGCTGTAGCGCGAAGGGGAGGGTGCCGCGGCCGAGTCAGCCTCTGCCTCCTTTGCCAGGGATGCGGTACGTGCCGAGGGAAGCGAAGGGCCGCGTGTGAGGCTCCACCTGGAGTGGTCGATTTCCATGCGAGCGATCTTGAACCCCTTGGAGCTGTAGCTTGCCAACAGCAGCGTAGAGCCGTCCGGGGAGGGGGCGGGCTGAATGGCACCGGTCAGAAGATGGCTTACCTGGTAACTCGCGCCTCCCTTCAGGTCGAAAGCGAAGAGGTTGAACACCCCGGTCTCGTCGGAGATGTAATAAATGGCGGAGCCGTCCGGCGCCCAGATGGGGAAGGCGAAGGTGTGGCTGGCCCTGAAAAGGGCGCGGTCGGTTTTCTCGGCCGTATCGTAAATCCGGAGCGCGCTCATGCCGGTGTTGTCGGTAAGGACATAGCAGACGCTGCGGCTGTCGGGCGAGAAGCTGGGGGAGGAGACCCGTTCCAGCGTGTAGCCGGTAACCGGGAGCGGCTGCGCCTTGTCCCCCAGGCTCAGGTCGAAAAGCGCCAGGTTCTGGCTTCCTCGCGAACTGACGACGGCGGCTGCTGTCCTGCCGTCCGGCGCCACCTGCACGTCGCCCAGCCGCTCTCCCCTGGTGAGCCTTTTCGTCTCGCCGCTCTCCAGGTGGTGGACGTAGAGGTCCTGGTACACGTTGAAGCCCCGCTCGATTTCGGCCTGGGTGAAGTAGAGGCTCTTGCCGTCGGGGGACCAGCTTAGGCTTCCGTCCGAGAGCTGGCGCCGAAACTGCGCCAGCACGTTCTTCCCCGAGGCGTCGGTTACTACGACCGAGGTGTGATCGTTGGGGTCGCGCCTGGTGAAGGCGATCCGGCTCCCGTCCGGGGAATAGCGCGGGTTGGTGAGGTTCTCACCCTGGTCGTTGACGACGGTGAGCGGAGTAAAGGGGACGCGGGAAAGCTCCTTGATCCTCGCTCTTTGCTCCAGCTTCAGGGCGACGATCATGTCGCGGTAGATGTCGCTGTAATCCTTGCCGTTGAAAAGATCCTCCGGCGGGCTGTTGATCAGGTAGGGGAAGCGCCCGGAGTGTGCGATGGCGAGTTTTCCCGCCGCTTCGGGGCCGTAGGTGTCCGCGATGTAGCGCTGCAGGCGATAGCCGTACATGTAGGCCAGGTGGCCGGAGGGCCAGTAGGGCACGTCGCCGTTGATCTGGTCCACGGAGGGGAGGCCGTCATCCGCTACGGCGGAGCGGAACACCATGTCGTAGTAGGTTCCCTTGCCGCGGCCGACTCCCGTGTATTTCGACTCGGCCCAGGTCGCCATCCCCTCGTGCCACCAGCGCGGCAGGAAGGTATTGGGGGGCGCTGTGGCGATGAAGAAGAGAACCGACAGCGGGTCGAGGCTGGGGAAGGGCTTACCGAAGATGGCCCGGGTCACCTTGGAATAGCCGCGGGCGGGGTCGGCGGAGAGTATGTGCGCGTATTCGTGGGTGAATAGGACCCTGAGCCAGTCGTCGTATTCCCCGAGCGTGGAGGCGACTGACGGCGGTACCACCTGCAAGTAAACCGCGTTGTAAGGGATGGTGACGGCAAGCCCGTTGATGAAGTCGGAGTCGTCGATGAGCACCACCTGTGTTTTTCCGGCCGGCTGCCACCCGAATTCCCGGGCCAGCAGGGGGTGCGTCTCTTCGGCGATGGCGGCTACCTTACGGGAAACCTCTTCCAGCCCCTGGTGGTAGTGGATGGAGAAGTGTTCGGTCTCGATGGTCGAGTAGGAGAAGGATGTGTCGAATTTCGCTGCAAGTGAAAGGGAAACAGTGCACAGGACCAGCGTTGCCGCCAATAGTAACGTTCTCATAGCATCCTTTCTTTCAAGTTGGTGACGCTATTCTACTCCCACCAGTTCGCGCCCCTTGGGGTACTCGATGACGATATCGTAGGAGACCTTCTTCTTCTCACCCGGTGCCAGGTTCAGCTTCCATTCCAGCGTCCCGTCTTCCTTGGCCTCGGAGGGAGGAGGGACTGCGTCTTCCAGCTTCACCTTGATCTCCGCGTTGGAGGGAAGCGGCTGCTGGTCGACCAGGGTAAGCGCGACCTCTTTTTTCTTGAAGTTCTCCAGATCGATCGTTACATGGTAGGTAACGTTGTTGCCGCTGATTAGCCCCGCCTTTTTCGCCACCCTGGCCGCTTCCCGCTTCACCTTCACCTGATCGTCGGACCCGAAGTAAAGGTCGAACTCTTCACCGGAGCTGACGGTTTTTAAACGGGTTTTGCCGACAAAAGTGGCGTCGTTGAAGATGTTCACCTCCCCTGCCAGAAGAGGGTAGGGGGTGTTGTTCTGGACCTTCGACTTTAGGTAGACGCGCGGCGAAAGCTTCGGGACTGTCAGGTACTCGGCGCTGACAGGGACCATGGCACTGGCTATGACGCTGCCGGCGCGGGTGCCGTCCGCCGGGACGTCTACCGGTTGCACCACCTGGAAGAGCACCGAGGTCTGTCCCTGCGCCACGTCCGAGGTGAGAGGCTGCGCTTCCTCGACCCGGTCGGCCGCAGACCCCACCGGGTAGGCGCCAAAGGTCGGCGCAGGCGCAGGGGCTGCCATTTCCTTCATGGCGCGCGGAGCGTAGGCTATGGGGCGGGGAGGCTCGTAGAAGGAGACGTGCCAGGGGGAGAGCTCAGGCGCGCCGCCACCGACCTCGGGAGCCGCGGTCGACAGTGAGAGCTTCACGCCAGGCCACGCCTCACCTGTTTTCTGCGCCACCTGGGCGCGGTACACGAGTTCGGCCTCCTTGCCGTCGGCGCCCAGGCGCACGTCGTACAAGGGCTCCCAGGTCGCCTGGCTCACCAGGTAGGAGAGGTCGAGGTCGAATTTCAGGTCCCGATCCGCCTCGATCGCAACCTGCGCCGATTTCACTTCCCTTTGCCCTTCGGCGAGGTGTTGCTCCAGCTCCCTTATGAGCGCCGCGATCTTGTCGTTGAGCGGCTTCTTCGCTGCCTCCGCTTCGTTGAGCTGCTGCTCCACTTTGCCGACGTTGTCGCCTACGAAGCGCACAGCTTCCCCCAACTCGGCCGTGGTCGGCTTGCCTGTGGAAAGCTCCTTGGAGATCCGCTCCGACCAGCCTACCCGGATGGAATCGATGAAGGCTCTCTGGGAGGCGAGGGCCTTGCGCTTGGCCTCTATGCTTTCCACTTGGCTGGTGAGGGAGGCGATCTCGTCCTCTATCTCGCGCACCCTTTGGTCCCGCGAGCGGTCCAGGAAGACCCTTTTCAGCGTGATCCCCGCGATGCGTGCCGGGGCCGTCCCCTGGCCCACCGCGCGAAGCGAGTCTTCGTCCAGCACCTGGGGGAGGTCTTCGAAGTTGACCAGGTTGGTCCCGGCCTTAAGCGAAAGCGTCGCCCTGCGTGTCACTTGGGCCCGGTCCGAAAAGACGGTGACGGATTGAATTGACGACTTGGCTTCCATCCTGGTGGTCTGCGCCGCGAGTGCCAAAGGCGAGCAAAGGACGAGGATGACCCAATAGAGCATTGTTCGAGTATTCATTGAGGACCTCGGTGGCAATAAGCCGTTGTGATTTTGTTTTTTATGACTGGTAGTCGGTCAAGGGGTCTTTTTCTTCGCCGCGTAGCTGTAGTACTTGAGCCTGATGTTTTCCCACATGACAAGCCGCTGCTCCATCATGGTCATCACCCGCACCTCCCCATCCTGTGACACCACGAACCCGATGCTGCCGGGGTTCTGGGAACAGTACCTCATCATGGAGCGGTGCCTGGTGCCGAAGTGGTTGTAGGCGGCCGGGCGCAGCTTTGCAGGGGTGGCCAGACGGTCGGTGGCGATGAAGAGGTTGTCCGGCTCCTGCCAGTTCTTGATCTCGACGCCGTACCCCTTGACCGCCAGGTCGGGGTCCATCACCACCAGCCCGTCTACCCGGGTCAGAAGGGCGACGAACCAGATCACGCCGTCGATCTCGTTCTTGTTCGCCCTCAGGTCCTTCTCCAGGCGCCTGAGCTGGAAATACTGGCTGGAAAGGATCTCCTTGGGCTTGGATTCCGAGAGCCCCAAAAGGTGTTCCTCCAGGTAATCGGACTTGATCTTGGTGACGGCGTTGATTTGCAGCGAAGTGGGGAGGCGGTCGTAGTCGATGCCGTATTTCACGTTGAGATGGGCCGGATCGATCTCCGGCGTGATGAGGATGGCACCGCCGTTTTTTATCTTCTGGATCCTGAGCAGAATCCGGCATAGCGCGGAAATCCACTGCTGGGTGTGGAATTCGTCCATGCCGGAATCGGTCATGTAAACGTCGTCGGGGAGGTGGCTGCGCACTTCACGCAGGTAGCGCTTGATCCCAGGGTCCAAGAGGTCGCGGACCGGCCCTTCGCGGAAGATGTCGAGCGAGAAGCGGATCAGCTCGTTCACCCTGAGCTCGGCGACCTTCTCGTAACGCATGTAGACTACGATGTTGCCGATACCCTCCACGCTTGCCTGGAAGATGCCGGGGCGCTCCGGCTCTATCTCGGCGCTGCGGTTTAGGAACTTGTGGAAGCGGTTCTGCTGGTCCACCAGCCCCCAGATGAAAAGCTTGTGCTCCTTGTCGGGCCAGATGACGAAGGAGGAGGTGCGCAGGTCGGTCGACTTGGCGATCTTCACTACGTTGGAGACTGAAAATGGGATCGGCTCGGCGAAGGGGATGTAGCTCCAGCGGTCCCGTACCGGGTTGCGCGGCGGCTTGGGGTCGGGCTGCTCGGGGTCCAGGTAGACCATGTGGAAGATCACCGGCTCCGATTCCTCGGTCCTGAGGCTGGAGTAGTACATGGTCTCCATAAGGTCGACTATGATCTTCTCGTCCGGCACCGCAGTGCGACGCCTCCTGAGTTCCGAGCAGACGGTTTCGGCAAGGTTGCGCGGGGTCTTGTTCCTGCCGCTCATGGCCGGTACCCCCCGAGGTAAGGCCCGAGGATGGGCTCCAGGTGGCGTTTTACGCCGTCGAAGAGCTGCAGCGTGAGGTCCGTGGGGTTTTGGCAGTAGTAGCTCGAGGGGGCGAAGTTGTAAAAGATCCGGCAGGCGAAGGGACGGACGCCGTAGATGCCGCAGTTGCGCTTTTTCAGGTTGAAGAAGGGGCAAAAGCCGCTGTCGTCGGAGCGCTTGGGCAGGAGGTCTAGAAGCTCCTTTTCGTGGGCGAAGACGTCGGGGCTGCACTTGCAGCACTGGCCGGTTTTGCAGCCGGCGCCTTCGCTTTCGCTGCGGCATAGGGAGAGGCCGAAGACCCGCCGGCTGAAGCTCTCGGCCGCGCGGTAAACGAAGGAGACCTGGCGGGCGCGGTCGGCGCCGGCGCGGTCCGCGTTTATCAGGTGCTTCTTCAGCCGCTCCAGTTCCCGCGCGACCTGCTCATTAATAGTGAGGGGGTGGGCTGCAGGCATTGCCACTCCGTTTCATGCAGGATACTGGGCAAACTCAAGGAGAATGCCGTCAGGACCGTGAAAATATATCAGCTTTTTGCCGGTCTTCTGCCAGGTCTGGATCTCGCCTATGAACTGCACCCCGAGGCCGCGCAGCCTCCCGACCTCGGCCTCGATGTCGCTTACCGCGAAAGCCAGGTGCCGGAACCCGATCCTGTTTGCCTCGCCGTTCTCATCGCCGCCGGGGGCGGCGGAGTCAAACTGCAGCAGCTCGATGGAAACGTTCGATCCCGGGTGCTGCAGCGCCACGAAACGGCCGCCGGCGCAGCGGATACCGGTAAGCTTCTCCAGGAATTCCAGATCCAGTTCGGAACTGATCCCCTCGGTGCAGCCGAGCAGTAGGAAAAACTCCTTTGCTTTCTGCAGGTCGCTCACCACGATATTGATGTGGTCCATCTTCATGATCATCTAGTCAATCCCCCCATTTGATCTCGCTCCTGTCGAAACTGATGTGGTAGCGGAGTTCCCTGAGGAAGTTCATGCCGAGAAGGCCGTCAGCACCGCCGCCCTGGATGATGAGAAAGTCGATGCCGTATTTCCGGTTAGGCCCGACCAGGACGTAGTCCATCCTGGCGCGGCTGGTCACATGGTAACCGGTGCCTATTCCCTGGGCAACGGCCCTTTTTGTGTCGTTCGGGTCTATGTTGAGCTTTTCGGCAAGCTGCGGAGTCATGGTGGAAACCTCCGCGCCGGTATCGAGGACGAAGCGTGCCGTGACTTCATGACCCCGGAAGCTTAGGGTTACCGGAAGCAGCACGCGGTTTCCCTTTATGGCCACCGGCATGACGGAATTGTCGGAACTCTCTTGTTCCCGTTTTGCTTTTTTCTTGTTCTTCTTGGGGATCTTCGCGGGGTTGTCGGTGAAGGTGATGGTGCCGTGTTCATCTTCGTACTGGTACATTTCGCTGTGTGCCGGCACTGCGACCAGGAGGGTGGCCAGGCTGAGCAGGGTCACATAGATTATGACTTTGTTAATGATCAAATACTCCTCCCTCAGAACCCGTTATCACTGCCGCAGCCTTGATGCCGCTTGCTCCGCCTCCTGAATGGCGTCTTGCGCAAAGAGAACTTATATTAATACGCACATGTTGTAAATTGAAATGCGCAGTGGAGAGAAACCGGTCTGCATGATTAACCTACTTTTGTGGTAGACAATACATATTCTTTTCTTGACTGATTTAATTTTATTTTGTACCTTACCTAAAACTCCCATGGGAGTGGGGTATTTATCCCCTGCATCACGTGTTGCGGTATCTGGAGAGGGAGGCAGCTTTGAAGATCGATCAGAAGAAATTACGGGAACTCCTCTCGGCTCCGGCTTTTTCCCTGTCTCCGGACCAACTCAGACGTGAAGGTAACGTTTTCCTGGTTGGCGGCAATCTTCCTGAGCGCCAGACCCTGGAAACGCTTTTCGACAGTCACTATCAAAGCAACGCAGCCCTGTTTCACCTTACCTTCGGCAAGGTGGACCAGTTTGGAAGCGGCGAGGCACTGGCCCGGGTCATCAAGAAAAACTTCAACGTGCACCTGGCGGGGACGCTCGATTTTCCTGCACCTTCCCACCTCATCGAGCGAGCTTACGCAGCCGGCGTTGACATACTGGATATACCTATGCCCGCCCCGGGCATCGCAGCGGAGCATGCAAAGGAGCGGTTCCAGGCCCTCAATATCGCCCGTTCCGTATTCCCGCGCTGGTCGGTGGTTTCGACACTGGTTGCCGGGGAGGAGCCTCCTGCCGTGACCATTGCCGGCATCGACGCCCTCCTGGCCTCGGAGGTCATACCGCTGGTGGTCCTGTCGCAACAGGCGGCCAGGCACCCAGACGACGAGATCGCTCGCATCTTCAACCACCTCCAGGCCGGCTGGCGCAAGCACAGGTGCGTCCTCAAGCCTTTGCTGCCGCTGGTCCGGTTGACCACGCCGCTGGTTCCGGCGGCGCCGCGCAACATGTTGCGAGGGTTCATCGACAGCATTGAGGACCGGCGCCTGCTGGCCGCCTCCGACCTGAGGCGGATACTCAGGGTGAAAGAAGTCGCGGAATCATTCGATTCCGCAGGCCTATAGCGAATTGCTTCAATAGTATCAAAAGGGGCAGCCGACAGAATGAACCACGACGATTTCCTCCAAAAACCACTGAAGATCGACAACCGCCCCATGTGGCTGATTCTGCTGGATCGCACTGCCCGCTACCAGGTGATGGCTGTGGTGGTACTGGTGGTCGGCTTTCTGATCCGCCTTTCGCCGCCCGACGGTCTTTCGGTCGAGGGGTACCGCTCCCTGGTGCTCTTTGGCGGGACCATCTTCTTCTGGGTTTCAGGGCTGCTCCCCATCGCGGTGACCGCGCTCCTCTCCATGGTGATGCTGCCGCTTCTGGGGATCATGGATGCCAAGAAGACCTACTCGATGTTCGGTAACGAAGCGGTATTCTTCATCCTTGGCGCCTTCATACTGGCGGCGGCGATGACGGGAACCGGGATCTCCACCCGTCTTGCCCGCGCCATGCTCGCGAAGTTCGGCAAGACCCCCAAGAGCCTTGCGCTCACCGTGTTCCTGCTTTCAGCGTTTCTCTCCTTCATCATGAGTGAACATGCGGTCGCCGCCATGCTTTTCCCGGTGATCACCGAGATCACCGTGGCGCTGAACCTGGAGAAGGGCAAAAGCAGGTTCGGGCAGCTACTCTTCATGTCCATGGCCTGGGGCTGCATAATAGGCGGCATCGCCACCTTCCTTGGAGGCGCGCGCGCCCCGCTTGCCGCCGGGCTTTTGAAGGAGTCGACCGGCCTTCATTTCAGCTTCATCGAGTGGAGCTCGGCCGCCTGCCTCATCGTTTTCCCGCTCTTGTTCATAGGCTATCTCGTGCTGGTGAAGTTCTTTCCCCCGGACCTCGTGGACGTGGAGGTGGGACGGAAGTTCCTGAACGGCAAGCGGCTGGAGACCGGGAAGATGGGGTACGACGAGATGCTGACCGCACTGGTGATGGTCGCCACCGTGGTCGGCTGGATGTGGCTGGGAGAGAAGACCGGGCTCGCCGCCATCGCGATACTGGGAGCGGCGGCTCTGTTCACCTTCAAGGTCGTCAGCTGGCAGAAGATCGAGGAGTACGTGAACTGGGGGATCATCCTCATGTACGGGGGGACCATAGCGCTTGCCTCCGCCTTGGAGAAGACCGGCGCCGCGGTGTGGCTTGTTGACAAGGGACTCGGGAATGCGCAGCACTCGCCTTTGGCCATCGTCGCCGTCGTCTCCCTGGTCGCCATCATCCTTACCGAGTGCATCAGCCACGCGGCCGTGGTCGCCATACTGATGCCGGTCGGCATGGGGCTTTGCCAGAGCACGGGGATGGACCCGAAGGTGATGACTCTTTCCATCGCGCTCCCCGCGGGTCTTGCCTACTGCCTGCCGATGGGAACGCCGGCAACGGCCATCGCCTATGCCTCGGGTTATCTCAAGAGCCGCGACATCATTGTCTCAGGCTGCATGATCATGTCTATCTCGTGGCTGCTGTTCATGGCGTCGGTGCTTTTCGTCTGGCCCCTGATAGGTCTGAAAATTTAGCGTGGCAGATGCCGCCGAAAAACTGTATAAGCAGGAGGTGCGTTAGGACAATCCGTTTCAAGGTGAAGCCATGATTTCAAAGAAGACCAAGTACGGGCTGAAGGCACTTATCTACCTGGCCCGCCAATATGACAAAGGCCCGATCCTTATCGCCGATTTGGCGCGTGATGAAAATCTCCCCAAGAAGTTCCTCGAGAACATACTGCTCTCCCTCAAGAACAACGGCATCCTGCAAAGCCGGAAAGGGAAGGGTGGGGGGTACTACCTGGGGCGGCATCCCAGCAAGATCACCTTCGGGCAGGCGATCCGGGTGATGGAAGGGCCGCTGGCGCCGGTTCCCTGCGTCAGCGAGACCGCCTACGCGAAGTGCACCGAATGCGAAAACGAGGTCACTTGCGGCATCAGGCTGGTGATGAAAGACGTGCGGGAGGCGATGGCTGCGATCCTGGACGGGACTACGCTCGCCGACGTTTTGGATAAAATCGACACCGCGGAGCAGGGGCAGCGCGGCGTGTTGGACTTCTGCATCTGATTTCCCGGCCAAGGAAGGTAGAACATGCGTTTTGACGTCGTCGGTCTCGGGGTTTCCACTGTCGATCTCATCTTTACCGTGGATGAGCTTCCCGGCAGGGAAGTGGTGCAAAGGGCAGGGGAGAGCGTCATCGCTGGAGGCGGGCCGGTGGCGACCGCCCTGGTGACCCTGGCAAGGCTCGGTGCTGCGACTTCCATGCTGGACAGCATCGGGAGCGACTTCTTTGGCAGCTTCATCCAGCGTGAATTCACCGCGGAGGGCGTAGATACCGGCGGACTCGTTGTCGCACAGGGACGGACCACTTCCAAGGCGTCTATTCTGGTGCGAAAAAGCGATGGTGCCCGGGCCATAACCTTCTCCCCCGGCGACGCACCCGAGCTCACCCCGGACGAGGTCCGGGCCGACATCATCCGCGCCTCAAAGATATTGCATTTGAACGGCCGTCATTGGGACGCCTGCCTCCATGCCGCAAGGCTTGCCAAGGAAGCGGGCGTTCTAGTTTCCTTCGACGGCGGAGCCCATCGCTACACCAATCAACACCTCAGCATCCTTCCCCAGGTAGATATCTGCATCGCGGCCCATAACTATGCGGCCGCCTTCGCCGGAACCGAGGACGTGGCACAGGCGGCTAAAGCCCTTTTGGAGGCCGGCCCGTGCGTGGTCGTAGTAACGCAGGGAGCAGCGGGAAGCCGTGTATTCACGAAAGATGGGTTCGAGTTCCAGCAGCAGGCGCACCATGTCGATCGCGTGGTGGACACCACCGGGGCGGGAGACGCATATCATGGCGCCTTTCTCTATGGTCTTGCCAGAGGCTTCTCGCTGGAGGCATCGGCCAGCTTTGCCAGCGCCGTCGCCGCCCTGAACACCCGCGCCCTCGGCGGACGCGCCGCGCTCCCCAGCCTCGCCGAAACTGAGATGTTCCTGCAGCATCCCCTCTGAAACAACTCCCCACGCAGTTCGCTACGAATTCTACTCCTGGGGAACTGATGTTCAGCTGAGGCTGGAGATTGGGGCTGGCGAGCATCGGGTGACGGGTTGGCGTCGGCAGGTAATACTATAACAGGCCCTGTTTTTAGCAGAAGTGACCATTTCTCCTAGGGAACTGGCCACTTCTCCAAAGGAACTGGCCACTTCTCCGAAAAAACTGGCCACTTCTCCGAAAGAACTTGCCACTTCTCCGAAAGAACTTGCCACTTCTCCAAAAGAACTTGCCACTTCTCCAAAAGAACTTGCCACTTCTCCAAAACAACTGGGCAGTTCTTGAAAGGAACTGCCCAGTTGTCCAAAAGGTGGGGGTATGATAGGAACGAAAAGCAGACGATGGCGTGCAGCGTTGAGCGAAGGTTTAGATGGCCATCATGCTCTTGAAGTTGGACCACGGCCCTGAGCCGGTGGACGTTATCGCCCTGATCCTGAAGTAGTACAGCTTTCCGGGTGTGAGGCCGGGTATTTCTATGTGGTTGCCACGACCAGAAGTAATGAGGTGTCTCCAGTTGCTCTCGCTCATCGGATCGCCGTCGCAGCCCCACACCTCGTAACTTTTGGCTCCTTTGACTCCATTTGCCCTTGCAACGATAGTGTGTCCATCGTAAGCCAGCCGGAAGTTTTCTGGCGCAGTCAGACTGCCTGAGTTACGCTTGGCTGTCGGCTGTTGTTGCTGCATCCCGAGCTTTTGCGGGATGGTGGGGTCTTGTGTTCCCGCCAACAACGCCATTCCGCGCAAAAGCCCTAACTGGTTGTTGACTTCTTGCCGGACGGCTTGCAGTTCCCCTTCCTTGTCGCGATTGCCCCCCAGTACCTCGTTGAATAGGCCTCGGTGACGGTCATGTGTGGTCTGGAGCTTCTGAAGGTCCGGAAACACCGTTAAGATCCTTTCCAACATGGATTCCTTAGCCAAAGTGCTGATGAGGTCTCCAGTCACGCGAATCACCTCTTCGTCGTTTCCCGCACCAAACGGATTTTTCATAGGCTACCTCCTTTGCCAGGTTAGAAACTTCACACATGGTAGCCTCTCATTTCGCTAAAGCAAGGCGCACCACCCAAATAACGCGAAACATTCCAAAATCACCTGTCGCCAATGTCCTTAGCCGCGGCGAGCCAAAGGCATCGCACACGGGTCGAGCGGAAACATCGCTGATAACTTCAGATTAATCAAAAGGCTACTGGCAAAGCTAGATCTGCCGCTATCCGTGAAACACTCAGAGCATCAGCGGAAAAAACAAAAAGGGGACAGACATCGCGTGACGCGAGGGGGCGGTCCCTTACTTCCAGTACTATCTGTTGTTCTTCTGGCTTTACCTGAGCCTCTGTGACCTCCGTGGACCTATATGCCCTCTGTGTTCCGCCTAAAAGAAGATGGTCCGCTATGCAGCCTGCGACATTTGAACTTTGACATGGATGAAAGATTTTTATATATTGCAATTTTTTAAGTGAAATGGGGGCACTCATTATACCGAATGAACACTATCACTGAACATAACGCCACGCCGCTTTACTTCTGGGCTATCTGCGGAATTGGGCATTTCGCCGTCGATTTCGGCTGCGCCTTCACTATTCTCGCGGTCCATGCTAACGGGGCTGTGCCTGATCGTTGGTACTCTGCAGTGGTCATTGTCTACAACATGCTCGCTTTTGGCGGGCAAGCTCTCCTTGGCTCGTTGCTCGACCGCCGGATGGCGTTTGCGGAGGGGGCTGGTTTAGGACTCACATTGACATCTTTAGGAGTGGCCCTTGCAGTTTCACAACCATTTGTGGCCCTAGCCCTTATGGGCTTAGGCAATGCCATCTTCCATGTGGGCGCGGGTGCCGCGGTGTACCGGGAGCGACCGGGAAAAGCCGGCGGTCCTGGGCTGTTCGTTGCTCCGGGTGGACTAGGGCTTGTCACCGGTATTGTTTTTGGCCGACAGGGAGCGTTTTCACCGATTTGGGTTGCTCCGGTTCTTTGCACGTTGGCGGTTTGCTCCTATCGCCTCTTGCACTCCCAACACGGTAGATTGAGGGGGGCATTACCCGATATGAAGGTGCAACAGGAGCGGGAGGCAAGGGTGACGGTGCCCAGCGTTCCGGCAGCGATATTGGCTCTTTTATTGATGGTGGTCGCCCTTCGTTCCTTCGCAGGTTTTGCCCTCCCCGCGCCGTGGAAGGGGGGGCAGGGGCTATGGCTGTTGGCGACTGTGGCGTTCGCCGGCAAAGCTTTGGGCGGTTTCCTCGCCGACCGTTTCGGATGGAAACCAGTTTGCACTTCGCTGCTGATCGCTGCTGCTTTGCTCAGCCTTGCCCGCGATGTGTCCCTGCTCGCTGCCTGCGGCGCTCTATGTTGCTTGCAAGCCACGACCGGCGTCACTCTGGCCGGAGTGCAGACCCTCTTTCCAGGACGACCTGCTTTTGCCTTTGGTCTTCCCTGCCTGGCGCTTCTGGCAGGAGCGTTGCCATTTTATCTGCCTGAGCCGATCGGGTACATTCCGCCTGTGCTGCTCCTCGGCCTTGGCCTCGTTGCCGCACTGTCGATTAGCGTGGCACTTACCGCAACCTCGAAAGGAGATTTAACATGTACTGGCAACGCACCTGCACTGTTGCGCTGAGTTGCATTATGTTGGCCACCGTGGCTCGTGCTGATTTGCTTCCGCCTGATGGGAGGCCGCTTTATCGGGGAAAGATAGAGATGTTCATCGAACGGTTGCCGGCTGGGATAGTTCTTTTATACTTCGCTTCACACAGCGACAAAACCGCCATGATCGCTGGAAAAATGTCACTGACTATAGACGAACCGGGAACGTTGTACGCGACGAATGATGCTCTTGCTGCGGGAAAAATAGGTTCGAATTCCAAGATGGGAAAGATGTACCAACTCAAGCATTACCGGAAGTTTGACTTTCCCGCCAGCAGCCGTAACCCGGGCCCGATTGAACATGTCAACTGTGCGGTAACCGGCGACGCATCATCAGGGTATAAGCTCTCATGCCGTAAGGATAAACACGATGACTGACCCGGCAAACCTCGCGTCAAACTCGGGTACTTGCAGGCTCAACCGGATTGCCTCATGATGGATCGCCAGTTCGCGCTTCAGTTCCTCGCCGCATTGCTGGTAACTGAACTGACAGAGACCCCGGTGGTGTGGTACCTGCTCTCGCGTCATTTCAAAGGCAAGGGGAAGCAATACGCGGCCGGCAGGATCGCAGCCGCCTGCTTCTTCGCCAATATGGCAACGCTTCCATACCTTTGGTTCGTTTACCCGGAATTCTTCCCGTACTGGTGGATGTCGGCCTCCCTTGGCGAAGCTACAGCCCTGGTCGCCGAGGCATTGCTGTACTTGGTCCTGCTGGGCGCCTCCCTTCGAGCGGCATTCTTCTGCTCGCTCGTCGCCAATATCTCTTCAGTGCTGATCGGCATGGTCCTCATGCCGCCTTTTCCGTAGGCGAGGGGGAGAACTGCAATTTCTAAGGGTTACAATCCCCATTGAACAACAATGAGCATCAGCAAGGCTGTTCCCACACCGCAACGGAGGATTCATTGAACCTGCCGCATCTCATCCCCTCATGCCTTTTGCTTTATTGCCTTACCCTTATGGCTTCACCCGCCTTTGCCGCAGACCATCTCGTCGCCCTGGACCAACGCCTCAGCGAAGGGGATCGCCTGCTGGCTGCGGGAAAGCCGGTCGAAGCAATTCGCACCTGGCGCAGCATCTGGGATCTCAATGCCGTGGATGCGGAGGGCCTGGGAAAACAGCTCAGCACTGTCGACAAGTTCATTGAGGCCTATGAATCCATGGGGCAGGAAGGGCTTGAAGTGGCAGCCGATTACCTCGAAGTTATCGCCGGCATGTACCTTGAGGAACGCCAACCAGCGCAGTATGTGCGGCTTGGCGATGTCCTGTGGAAGGGGGGTAGAAAGGCCGAGGCGGCAGAAGCGTACCAGCGGGCGCTCGCTATGCAGCCGGCCCGTGCCGATGCCGCTCAGTTGAAGGAACGGATAAGTTCTGCCCCGGCTGTCGCCTCGAAGAAAAAGGACCTCACCGGGACACAGGTTTCCGCACCGCGTGCGGTCCCGGCCGAATGCATCGACCCTCCCCCCTCGCGGCTCTATCCGCTCAACGGTGGGCGTTCCCTCTGTGTAACCTTCAACGAGTTTGGCAACGAGCCTGGATACTGGACTCCGCGGCAGTTCCTCGGGGGGGAGCCGAATCTGACCATACATGTGCAGGGAACGACCGCTGAACCCAAGGTGAAGGATAGTTTGCCCATCACCGTCTATCTCAATGACGGCAAAACCTGGCGCCGGGTACTCGGCGTCCGCGGCTACGGATTCAGGTTCGTCCGGTCAGGGGGAAGAGAGCTCCCCGACTTGGAGATCGATTGGGACCCCCTGGAAAAGGCCCCCGACGAGTTGTCCCGGGTTCTCGGCGAGGAGCGCCGGCAGCAGCGAACCGTCTTCGCCTGGAATGGGAAGCGCTACGGAAATGTGGAGCTCGCCTCGGCGCGGCGCCTGAACGCAAAAGCCTTGGCACTGCAGGGGAAAAAGGACTACAAGGGCGCGCTGGCAGTGTGGCAGGAGGCGCTGAGATTAGCCATGATTCCCGGTTCCAGGCTGCCGGTGGATGCCGAGATTCTCAACAACTACGGGTTTACCCTGCTCCGGGATTCTCACCGGGAAGCAGAGATATTCCTCGGGTTCGCCTTGCAGGTGGATCCCGCCCGCTGGCAGGCCCATCTCAACCTCGGGGACCTCTTGTGGGATCAGGGGCATTATGACCGGGCGATTGAGTCATACCGCGCGGTCCTCCGGCTCAACCCCTCCTACCGCCGCGCCCAAATTCTCCAGGAGAGGATCACTCTGAAGGAACGAGCGATTGCGAACCTTACCGAGGATGCTGCGCCCGTGATCGAGGCCAGCGAAAAGAACTACCTGCCGTGTGAGGGCGCGTTTTTCGTCTCTGCGGCGGAATACGCCCGAAAGTCTGGGCTAGACACCGTCCGGATCGCGGCGGCGCTTAATATCGAGGCCCGGGATGTCGAGGGTGGCGATGGCTTCGAGACTTCGGGATTCTACAGCAACCGTTACCGGAGCCACTGCACGTCGTTCACCCTACGGGTCGTGGAAATTCTCGGATTTTCCACCACCAGGGGGCGGTTCATTGCCGTCCTCTACTGGGGGGCAGCCCCGAGGGGGACAGATTCGCAATGGCGGCTGGCACTGCTACGGCGGGGGAATTACGAGGTCGAGAAGGTCCTTCCTCTCTACGAATCGGCTGCAAATCCGGTCGTGGAAACGAGCTTCGTCTCCACCGATTTGAATATCGACAGCGGACGTCTGATAGCCACGGTGACTGGAAGCGAGCGGGGCGTCCCGCCGCAGGTACGCCAGCTCATCGTGCAACCCGCTGCGGACGGCAGCTTCGAGACCGACTCTTCCAAATCTTGGGAAGAGGAGGAGGAGTGAAAAGTTTTTGAAAATCCAGATGATCGGGTTACTCGGAGGTTCCTTGGGCACATACCCATAAGTTCCTGACACATGAGGCATCCATAGCGCGATCCCAACCCGAACGGCTGGAGAAGAACTGCGCGACTCAATAGGAGCGAAGAGGAGCCTGTAAGCGCCGGGTCGCTCCGCCACTCACCCCCACCTGTTGGACGAGGGATTAGATGATACATTTTTTTCTACTCTTTCTTCTTGGAATAGCTTCCTTTGTTCAAGCTGAACAACTGCCGAAGTTGTTGATCGAACGTGACCAGTCTTTTAAAGCCATAAGTGGTCTGAGAATCCCTAATCTTGATGAAATATGCGAGGATTTAGAGTATCCAAATGGAGTAACGCCTCAAGCGTTCCGTTACGATTTAAACGGTGACAAAGCCTACGAGATCCTGATCCAGTCCTATCGAACTTTATGTGGCACTGGAGGATGTGAATACATACTTATTGATGGGAAATCAAAGAGGAAAATAGGCAATTTCATGGGCAGTTCACTAGCAGTACAACAAAAAAAGGAAGGGCAACAATTTCCTGACATCAAGACATATACTTATATGGGCTCAGGTGAGGGAATTTTGGAGACGTTTACCTACAGCAACGGGAAATACAGATCACAGTCTTTAGTTAATTTATCGGCGAGAGAGTCGGTAAACTATTTAAATAAACAAGAAAAAGTTCCGACTGCAACTAGTAAATAGTGTTATTAGTTGCATGGAGGTAAAAGAGGATAGGCCACTTTTACTACTACAGATGGCGGAGGGGAGACCCCAACAACGTCCTTAGGCTCGGACGGTGTCAATCGGCATTGAAAATTGACCCACCAT
>MTLD01000093.1_pt1 | contig 47249 bp, 51 predicted proteins | sample 1982471 | NCBI WGS metagenome assembly MTLD01 (sample SAMN05712604, study PRJNA340218) | biofilm metagenome | isolation source: sample SPM anode biofilm adapted to -50 mV | place: USA | collected 2012-02-03
TATAACCGACTTGTTTAATTGCCGGAGTAATAGCTTGCCGGAACGGATAGCAAAATTGAACAAGGAAATTGCAAAAGGTGAAAAGGTCTACACGTCTGAAGAATTGAACAAACTCAAGCGTAAGCTGAAACAGGACAACGAGACGATGAGGGCATTGCAGAAGCCGGGGAAATAACCAGTAAAATCGTAGATTCAGTTCCAGTCCTGAGCATGACTAAAAAAGGCTCTTAAACAGACGCACCCGATAGGACTTCATGGTGAAAGTGTGCAAGGCTGAAATACTGCTGGCAACAGCAAGAAAATGTGTGTCCGTTAGGGCAGTCATTGCATGCTTACTCGTTTATAACGTCATCTTGTCCCCTGCAGTCGGTAACGCTGCTTCAGGAGAGGTTGACAAGGTTTTTGACAAAGCGTTTTTGCAGTCAGTCAAGGATGTGGTGTCGTATGAACAGATTGTCCGAATAGTTGGCGTTCAGGGAGTGAAAGTCGGCAGTAATTCCCTCAAAATACCCGGTGACAAATATCACTGGAATGGCCGGGAAAATTCATCTTTCAACATTCGAGTAAACGCCGGAAAGGTAATTGATGCCAATGTCGTAACGCCAGACGGACGCATTATTTCACTCGATAAATCTCTCGAAGGCAGCGGTGAAGTACATGATCTCGGAAAATAGCTCGGCTTTATCCTGAGGAGGTGCCCTATGAAACGCTGCGGTTCATATGTTGTGCTGGTTTTGCTGGGCATAGTTGCTCTCAGCAGCTTCTCCTTTGCCCTTGAAGAGAAAATTGAAAATGGGGTGATTATTCACGACACTTCGCATGTAAAGCTCGTCAATAACTTCGTCGAAGATGTAGTGTGTCTTCTTCCAGCGGAAATGGTCAAAACCCTTGAGCCCCATCTCGACCTCCTGAAAAAAGAAGCAAATTTCACGGTCAGGGATGATTATTGGCGCAGAAAAGTTATCCCTCTAAATGATTTCAAGGGCCGCCTCGAATCGATATCGATCAAAGATGGTGCGGTACTTGCCAGTCAACTGGGCGAAAATGTGAAGCCCATCTTTGAAATCGCTCTGCGCCCGAATGGCAGTGATGTGATGGGTGATGGGCTGAAAAAGAATTTGAAAGAAGCGCTCTCTGGATGGAAGAACGGAAAGCACGCGATCAATTATACAGGTTACAAAGACCAGTCTCTGGAGGTCGTCCTCGGCACTCTGTACGGATTTGCAAAGTATAACAAGTCAGCCTTGTATCCGGAACTCGTTATAACTACAGCCAACCTGTGGAGTGCTATCTGGAAAAATGGCGGCGGGGAAACGCCGATGGTAACAAAATCTATTATCAGAAAACCGGCCGATATCAATTTCAGGAAAGGTCCAGCGCCGGTTTACCGAAAATAAGAGCGGTATTGCAGAATGATTAAACTACCCAGCTTGAAATGTCTAAGGTGCATATCAATAACGGTTTTCTGCGTTCTGATTGTCATGCAGTCATTTGTGCAAGCGGTTCCGCATGGTGCTGCGCCCGATGTTCAGAAGGTGGCGTGCGATACGTTACAAAGCCAAAGCGATGATTGCCCCTGCAAGGATAATCACGAAAGTGGGCAATGTGATCTATCCTGTGCCTGCTGTGCCACTTTTGCGGCTCTGCCGGGAAGGATAACCTTTCACACTCCACACAGGTCAAAGAATTACTACCCTGCTGCGCCGCCGTTACTATTGCCGCAGGTCTATCTGCCCATCTTTGTCCCTCCTCAAAACCGCTCCTGGTCGTAGGTCCCCCGACACCATGCCGAAGCGTAACCGCATATGTATCAATAGTTCTTCGGTCATGTGTCCGGGTGAAAGCGTCATGCGTGCAGACAGCCTGCCGCAATCTTACAGCCAAGGAGCATTTTCGTGACCTCAAGTAAAAAATCAATATCCCAATCCATCCGGGATTTTTTCTGCTCGCTCAAGCTGACCATGTTTACTCTCATAACACTGGCGGTGATCTCAATCATCGGGACGGTCATTCCGCAGGGTACGCCGCCACCCGAGTATTTGCAGAGCATCAGCCAGAACAAGCTGAAGCTTTATAAAAGCCTCGGCTTCTTCGACATGTACCACTCATGGTGGTTTATCCTCCTGCTCTTGTTACTCTCGCTGAATCTGCTCGCCTGTTCCGTCAAGCGGCTCCCGGGTATCTGGAGAACCATAACCCGCCCGGTGCGGGTCATGGACGATGGCCTGGAGAGATCGCTGTCGAATCTCACCTCAATCATGACATCAGGTGACGCCGACACACTCAGGGACCGGGTTGCCGCTGTCCTGAAGGCTGAATTTGCCGAGCCGGTGATTACCGAAACAGACGGGGCTTACCATCTATTCGCCCAGAAGACCCCCTGGTCCCGCCTGGCTGTGTATGCCGTTCACCTGAGTGTCCTCGTCATATTCATCGGCGCCATCATCGGCTCCCTGTTCGGCTACAAGGGATTCGTCAATATCCCTGAAGGAGAGAGTGTCGGCAAGGTCATGTCCCGTTCCGAAAAGGAAATCGACCTCGGCTTTGCGGTGCGTTGCGAGAAATTCAGTGTCTCCCATTATCCCAACGGCGCACCCAAGGAGTTCAAGAGTATCCTTACCGTGCTGGAAAATGGTCAACCGGTGGCGGGCTATGACCGGGTGCCGGTCATCGTTAACGATCCTCTCAACTATAAGGGGATTACCTTTTACCAGTCCAGTTATGGAAAGTTTGGCGAACACGAATTCACCGTCAGTGATCCGGATGGCGGCAATTCACGACCATTGAAGATTCAGAGCAACGGATCGGCAAAGTTGCCCGACGGCAGCGGCATCTGTCTTCAGGAAACGACCCCGGACATTTCCCGGTTCCAATCGGGGCTGAGCGGACCAGCGGCCCAGGTGGAGGTGCATCTGGCAAATGGAGAGAACAAGACGTTCATCGTCTATTCCAACAATCCGGCTATGAACAGGATGAATCTCCCCTACACCGGAGGAAAACTACTTCAGTATCGGGGGGGAGAAGAGTTCATGTACACCGGCCTGCAGGTGGCCAAGGACCCGGGCGTCTGGGTGGTCTGGGTTGGCTGCATCCTGATGGTGGTGGGAATCTATGTCGCCTTCTTTATGACACACCGGCGTATCTGGGTGCGAGTCGAGAGTGGAACCGTAACCATCGGGGGCAATAGCAGCAAGAACCAGGGAAGGTTTCAGCTGTTCATGGAGCAACTGGTGATAAAGCTCAAAAAGCAGCTTCCGTTGGAGGATAACAAATGACCAGCTCATCATTGTTTAACATAACCACCTTTGCCTATCTTCTTTCAATGCTCTGTTTCTTTGCCTTTGCCGTCAGTAGGATCAAGGCCCTTGGCACGGCAGCCAGCGCCCTGGCCTATGGCGGTCTGCTTGCGCAAACAGTCGCCATCGGCCTTCGCTGGAAGGAGTCCTACGCTCTCGGTATCGGGCATGCGCCATTGTCGAATCTCTATGAGTCGGTGGTTTTTTTCTCCTGGACGATTGTTCTCATCTATGCCTTGCTCGACCTCAAGTACCGTTACAAGGTTATAGGCGCTTTCGTCATGCCTTTTGCCCTTTTGGGTATGGCATGGGGACAGCTCAGCCTTGACAGTGGTATTCAGCCACTTGTCCCGGCGTTACAGAGCAACTGGCTCACCTATCACGTAATTACCTGCTTCCTGGGATATGCCGCCTTTGCCGTGGCCTGTGGCATATCCATCATGTACTTGATCCGTGAAAACCATGAAAAGACGGCCTCTGACAACGAGCAGAGCATTGTCGCCACTTTCCCAACCAGCAGGATACTTGACGACCTGAACTACAAGTCGATCATGATCGGGTTTCCGCTCCTGACCCTGGGGATCGTGACCGGCGCCGCCTGGGCCAACTACGCCTGGGGGACCTACTGGAGCTGGGACCCGAAGGAAACCTGGTCGCTGATTGTCTGGTTTATCTACGCAGCCTTTCTCCATGCCCGGATCACTCGCGGCTGGGCCGGACGGCGGGCAGCCTGGCTGTCGATCATCGGTTTTGCCGCGACCATTTTCTGTTATCTCGGGGTTAACTTGCTTCTTTCAGGGCTTCACAGCTACGGTGGGTAGCTCGCGATTCAAAGTATCGAATGTCCTGAGCAGGACATTAAAAGGCTCGTTCAGATTCTGCCGATTGAAAAGGATTATCGATGACTCCGCAACATGCAACCCTTGAACTGAATATTACCGGATTGGATTGCCCCACCTGTGCCGGGCATCTGGAGACCGTCATCAAAGGGATCAACGGCGTTACCAAGGTGACGATGCTGCTTGTTGAGCAGCAGGCGGTAATTCTTTACGACCCTGTTAAAACAACACCGGCAGCGATTCGTGAAAAAATAGAAGATGCCGGTTATGCTGTCGGAGCCAGTGACGATGAAGAAGCTGTTGTTGAGACGGCAAACATAACTCAACAACTACAGCCCGGCATTACGACGGGGCGCCAGGACATGCTGCACATCGAAAACATGGACTGCCCGACGGAAGAGGCGCTGATCCGCAACAAATTGAAGGGATTTCCCGGATTGACGGGCCTCGAATTCAATCTATTGCAGAGAAACCTTACCATTTACCACACCCTGCCGTCGCTCGATCCGGTGATAGAAGCCCTGAAGGCCATCGGCATGCAGGGCGGACCGGTGGAGGCGAAGGGCGAATTGCCCGAGGTTGAGAAGACCAATTGGTGGCCGTTGACTGTTTCGGGGATTGCCGCCGTTAGCGCCGAAATCATTGAGATGCTGAGTACCGGTCATCATTGGCTGACACTGCTCCTGGCGCTCATTGCTATTCTGACGGGAGGGTTTGAGACCTATAAAAAGGGGTGGATTGCGCTACGTAATCGCAATTTGAACATGAACGCCCTCATGTCCATTGCCGTCACCGGTGCGCTGTGCATCGGTCAATGGCCGGAGGCGGCCATGGTCATGTTCCTCTTCGCCCTGGCCGAACTGATCGAGGTCAAGTCTCTCGACCGGGCCCGCAATGCGATCAGGGGGCTGATGGCCATGGCTCCGGAGACTGCCACGATACAACTTGCCGATGGCACCTGGAGCGATGTTCTGGCCGCAACAGTTGCGTTGGACAGTATTGTGCGCGTCAGGCCGGGTGAGCGGATCGCCCTGGACGGGGTTGTGACTGAAGGGAATTCGACGGTCGATCAGGCTCCCATCACCGGAGAGAGCCTGCCGTTGGAAAAAAGACCGGGGGATTTGATTTTTGCCGGCACGATCAATCAGGCAGGGTCGTTTCAGTTCCGTGTCACGGCGCGAGCCAACGATTCGACGCTTACCCGGATCATCCATGCCGTCGAAGCTGCACAGGGTAGTCGTGCGCCGACCCAGCGCTTCGTTGACCAGTTTGCCCGTGTGTATACTCCGGCGGTCTTCGCCGTAGCGCTGGCCGTGGCAGTCATCCCGCCGCTGGCCTTCGGCGGCACATGGCTAGAGTGGGTGTACAAGGCGCTGGTGCTGCTGGTTATTGCCTGTCCTTGTGCGCTGGTCATCTCAACACCGGTTACCATCGTCAGCGGTCTTGCCGCCGCCGCACGGCACGGCATCCTGATCAAGGGCGGGGTCTATCTGGAGGAAGGGCGCAAACTCGCCTGGCTGGCGCTGGACAAGACCGGCACTATTACCCACGGCAAACCGGCGCAGACCGACTTTGATCCTTTGAACGGAATTGACTCACAAGAAGTACGTTGTCTTGCCGCAAGCCTAGCCAGTCGTTCCGATCATCCGGTTTCGCATGCCATTGCCGTTGCCGCCGAGGCAGACGGCATCATGCCACGGGAGGTTACCGAGTTTTCCGCCCTGGCAGGCCGCGGTGTCATCGGTCGTGTTGGCGAACGGATGTATTTTCTCGGAAACCCACGGTTGATGACGGAAAATGGTTTCAATGAGCCCGATTTATCTGCCCGGATCGCCACCTTGGAGCGTCAGGGGAAAAGTGTGGTTCTTTTGGCCAGCGTAGAAAAACCGCTGGCTTTGTTTGGTGTTGCTGACACGATCAAGGAATCCAGCCGCGAGGCCATTGCCGATCTGCATCGGCTTGGTATTCGCACCATGATGCTTACGGGTGACAACCAGCACACTGCCGAAGCAATTGCCAGCTCTGTTGGCATTGACGAGGTCAGGGCCGGACTGCTCCCGGAAGACAAACTGAAAATCATTGAAACGTTTCAGGGGAATGGCGGCACTGTCGGAATGGTGGGGGACGGCATCAATGACGCGCCGGCCCTGGCGCGTGCCGATGTCGGGTTCGCCATGGGGGCTGCCGGTACGGATACCGCCATCGAGACGGCTGATGTGGCGCTGATGGACGACGACCTGCGCAAAGTGGCTCTTTTCGCACAACTTTCCCGCACCACTTCGGCGATTCTCAAGCAGAACATAACCCTGGCCCTGGGGATCAAGGCTGTTTTCCTCGGGCTCACTATTATGGGGCACGCCACCATGTGGATGGCGGTATTCGCCGATATGGGTGCAAGTCTCCTTGTCGTCGGCAATGGTCTACGACTGCTGCGTAAATAGATTGACCATTTTGCTGGCTTAACATCTTGAGCAGAAAGGCTGCCATAAATAATCAGGCAGGTTGTGCCCCATTATGAAGTGCATCTTGGTAGTTGACGATGACAAGGATTGTCTTGGAATGTTCGGGGATTTTCTCCTGCAGTCTGGCTTTTCAGTGAAATGTGCGGACAACGGCGATGAAGCACTCTCGATACTGAAACATTCCACTATTCATTTGATGATCACCGATCTGAATATGCCGAAAATGAGTGGAATCGAATTAGCCAAGAAGGCATTGATGCTGATGCCCTTCATGCCAATTATCTTACACTCAGGGAGCATATCGCCGGAACTTCCCTTGCAGGCAGAGGTTGTCGGGATCTCCAGGGTTCTGGCCAAGCCTGTTAACCCTGGCGTGATGTTGGAGGCAATAAGAAATGAACTGCGTGAAATTTGACATTCTTGTCGTTGTCGTATTCGCGCCACTTGCGGTTGAGTTGTGCGACTCCGCCGATCTTGCGGGTTTATAATGCGGCCTCATGTATTTCGGGCAATCTGTGTCCTTCTGCTGCTCTCCTTCGCTACGATGTTTTCGGGAGTTGCTCTCATTGCAACGGCTGAGTCTCCGGCAGTAATTGGAACAGTCAACGATAATCATTGCAACCCCGACGGGGCGCAGAGTTGTCCGCTTCCTTGCACCACACCTGTCTGCCCATTATGTGTGTGCGCTATTGCCGATACTGTTAAACCGGTTGAGATGCAGACTATCTTCCAGATAGTTGAATTTGAATTCCCGGATGTTGCACAGTCGATACCAGACCCGTATGTGAACGAGATTTTTCATCCTCCGAGACTAAAAAGTGGTTTTCTACGTTCTTGAGATCGTTTAGTTCAATGAAATCCGAATTATCACTACTTTCAAGGAGAATACGATGAAGAATAAAGTTATGACATTACTGCTAGTCGCAGCAATTTTGGCTTTTGGTGGTGTTGCATTTGCCGAAACCGGCCAGGTAGGCGTGAAGGCTATCAGTGCCGATACGTTGAATAAATTCAGGCAACAGACGGTTGATTTAAGGGATCAGCTTCAGGCCAAGGATCTGGAGCTGCGTGGACTCTATGCCTATGATGGTATTGATATGCGGCGAGTCGATGAACTGGAAGGGGATATAAAGGAAATAAAAGCGAAGATAAGGTCAGTTGCTGCGAGCATGAATCTTGAACCATGTAACTGTCTATAGTTACGAGTAAACCCGTGAGAGGGAACTCTGTGTTCCCTCTCACGCAGTCTTTGCTGACATTTAAAATTCTGAATGTTCATTTGTGGCATTCATAACATTATATTGAACGGATCGAGAACTTGGTGATGTTAGAAAAATTGGAGAGGTGGATAAAATGACAATGAAAATGAATCTGGGTATGGCAGGATCGGCTTTAATGCTCTGTGTTGTTGCGAGCGGTTGTGCAACTAACCGGGATCTTATCACCAAGACTTCGACTGCGACAAGGAGCGATGTATTTACCGAGGTAGTCAACTCAGACGTTCAAAATGCAAAGGCCATAATCGACTTCTCGTTTGCGGTTAAGAGCAATTCCTACTACCTCATGGGTACGTACGGCAAGCATACTGCACCTCCTTACCGCGTAACTTTGAATATCGATGGACAAGTTACTGTGCTTGAAGCTGAGCCGGTCCTGGAGGACAACTCACCGGTTGATTCGAAAGTGCCCGAAAGCGGCATTGGCTGGAAGTACCAGTTTAGCAAGCGGATTGCGCTTGCACCGGGAAAGCATAAGTTGACAATGGCGCTCCCGATAGATGATGTGATTGTTGAAAGGGAGGTAGAATTGCGCTCCGGAGCAAACTCCGTTACTGTGACGCCTATCTATAGCAAGAGAAATCTCCGGCCATACAAGGGAGAAAATTTCACTGCCGGGGTGAAATCTTTGGATGTCGTTGTAAAATGAACTGAAAATAATAGTGTCACTGATGATCCAGATTGAAGGTGGGGGCTAATAAGCCCCCATTTTTATTTCGTAATCGGAATTTTGATTTGTGTTCAACATTGAAAATGAGTTCTTGACAAATAGTCAACTGATAACTATTATCAATTTCAATTAACCCACTGTTGCCAAACCAGGCTCGGCAAAGCAAGCATTCAAGAAACCAGGCCCTTGCCGTCGATTATCAAATTTGAGTGATGGATGACAATGCATTACGAAAATCGGTTGCGCTCTAAGAGAAACCTATCTGTACTGCCTTCTTCACAACAAATCCTTAGGCGCTTCAGCGTTCCGTTAGACTGCCTGACAGCTCATCTGATGCTGGAGTGTGCCGAAGTGCTGGCCGGTGTTAAACCGGCCAATTTGATCTCCCTGGTCAATCGCAACCAACTCTGTGGCCGGAATCTCTACCAGCTCTGGCAAAGTTACCACGAGGAGTTGGCAGCCCGCCTTCCTGATCTGACCATCAGGGTGCTGCAGACCAGAGAACGGGCACTGCTGCTGTTGTGTTACAACAATGATCAACTTGAGCGCCACATGGCCCATGCAGGCATCCGCACCTTGTTGCACAAGGCTGGCTATGAGGCTAACTTCTCAATTGAAGCACAGCTGGGTGAATTAAGCCGGCGCATCGAAAGCAAGGGCTCCTTCCCCCACGAGATCGGTCTCTTTATCGGTTACCCCGCCAAGGACGTGGCCGCCTTCATGGGATTAATCAAGCTGCCGTTCACCTGTCAGTGCCTCTGGAAGATCTACGGTAACCCGGATCAGAGCCTTGGCCTTGCAGAACAATTTCGCTGCTGTCGTCAAAGAATGAGCGCGATCCTGGCAACAGGCAAGCAGACTGCGCTCCAATTGGACACTTCAAGTCATCCTTTTTTTTGCCATACTGTTGAAAGTGATTATCAATTTCGCAGCGTAACCTTGTGAGCATTCTACAGCAGGACCATCAACCTTTTGTCAATGCAATCAGGGATCAAGCCGTGCATAATTCGCAGGCACAATCATTCATAGGAGATTCGATCATGAAGAACGTTCTGGCAGCATTAACCCTTACCACATTGGCAGCGATCACTGTACAGGCAGAGGAAATCACCTGGAGTGGAGCCGTCAAGCAGGTATTTGAAAAACAGTGTATCGCCTGTCATGGCAGTGAAGCGCCTGAATATGCAGCTTTCAAGAAAGATAAGGATTCTTGGCTCAAAAAGGGAACCGGCATGAGAATGGAAACATACAGCCACTTGGTCTCCTTTGTCGGCTGGCCAAACAGTGGTGCGCTGATGAGAAGACTAGATGACGGCAAAGGCTCAAAAGATGGTAAACCTGGCAACATGTACCAGCATCTTGGCGCCGATGACCAGGAGCGGCAGGCAAATCTGGCGCTGTTCAAGGCGTGGGTCGGTAACTGGAACCTGAAACGTTGGGCCGATGTTTCCAAGGATGAACTTAACGGCGTCAAGGTCAAGTATTGAATAGCGACTTGAAGCATGCAATATTTTAAAGCAAGGAGGAGAAACAATGTCACTGGAACAGCTTACCCCTGGTGAACGAGGCGAAATAATTGAAGTCAGGCATTGCGGCGGCTGTGGTGGCGGGTGTCACCGTCACGAACATCATGAGAGCAATGATGGGCACCACACACGTAGTGTCAGCACCCGGGCAGAGAAGATGGGACTGCGTGTGGGCAAAATGGTGGAGGTGCTGAAAAATGATGACAACCTGCTACTGCTGCTGGTTGATGAAGCCCGTATCGCCATTGACCGGAAGATCGCGAGAAGCATTCGCGTGATAGGAGTTGCAGCATGAATTTGTGCAATTATCAAGGTCCATTTCAGTCAACTTAGTCCCATGCCGATACATAATCTAATACAAAATGCTCGTTTTTTTGAGCAATCAAAAAAAAGGAGGAATGCATGTCGTTTGTAAGAGTTCTACCCTATTTAGTTCTTGCCGGTTTAGTTTTCTCAGGTAGACCGGGATTTGCGGAAGAAGTCAAAAAGATCCAGGACAACTCTTTCCTTCTGGAAGAGGCGTATAATCAGGAAGATGGAGTTGTGCAGCACATTCAGATGTTTCAGTACTTGAAGAAGTCAAAAAACTGGCAATATACCTTTACCCAGGAGTGGCCGGTTCCAAATCAAACGAATCAGTTTTCATACAGTATTCCTATATTGCACATGGCCGATCCAACAAATTCGAGTGGTATTGGTGACATAGCTCTTAACTACCGTTATCAGGCTGTTTTTAAGGATCATATTGCTTTGGCACCCCGGTTATCTGTAATTCTGCCAACTGGGGATTATAAAAAGGGGCTTGGAACAGATTCAATTGGCTTTCAGGCAAATATTCCTTTGAGTGTGGAATTATCAGACAAAATTGTTACCCACTGGAATCTCGGTGCCACATACACTCCGCGCAGCAAGGAACCTGGAGGGGCAAAAGCCGATACAACTGGGTTTAATTATGGTGCAAGTCTCATTTATCTTGCCACGGAGAATTTCAATCTGATGCTTGAGGCCGCTGGAACATCGGGTGAGGCTGTTCAATCGGATGGAAGCAAACAACAAGCAAATACTTTCTTTATTAACCCTGGCGTTCGTTTTGCTATCAATTTTGAGTCAGGGCTTCAAATTGTCCCAGGTTTCTCCATTCCCATTGGTGTCGGACCATCCAAAGGGGAGTATGGTGGACTGGCGTATCTGTCATTTGAGCATAAAATGTTTTGACGAAATTTATACGGATAAGGGGCGACAGAAGTTGCCCCTTATCCGTATAAACTGAATCATTAAGGCCGTGCAGTTGACTTCGCCTTCTTTCCTTCCCGTTTTTCTTCGTCTTCGCCTTTCGTGAAAGGGTTTGTGAATCCACGAGGTGGCGTGTAGTCCCAATCCATCAACTCGCACATCTCGGCATTCAGCAGGTTGATTTCTTCGCGAATCTGCTGGCTCCTCTCGATAAACTCCTGCGCCTTTTCAAACGTGATGTTCTTGTTACGGCCCATGGTCATGCGTAATCGGTGAAGTACGTTGTCGTGGGTGTTGAGCATGGTGATGAAGTCGCTTTGATCCAAGGTCTTCCGGGAGATGACATCGATGTCATCCCGGACTACCTTTTTCAGCTTACGATCCTGCCAGGACTGCTTTCCCGATGGTTTTTTTTCGCTTGATTCCTGTTTGTTGTCTGCCATGATTCCTCCCCTGTGTCTGATGTTAGATCCTGCCGGTTGCCCGTAGGGCAATCCCTTTGCCGAAGCGATCCGATAATTCCGAAAATACCGTATCGTCGAACTTCTTCATGTTCTGGACGATCATCTCCACCGCGTTGATTTCCGATGCCGCATTGGCGTAACTCTGCTGGGCAACGGTGAGCAGTTGCAGCGTCTTTTCCTCCAGAGTCTGGATGTGCTGCATCCCTTCACCGAGAAGGGCCAGTTGGCAGGTCTCCGGTGATGCCCCCGCTTTGTTCCCCTTCTGGGTGGACATGATGTTCCGGGCCATTTCCTGGAGCTGCACCGCCCGCCCGAACAGGTCAAGCAGCATGTAGTAGCCGTAGGCCCGGGCAGTCAGTTCAGCCAGCTTGCCGATGACTTCGCCCTCGGTGTTGGTGGCTGTGGCGTTCTTGAGGATCAGCCCGACCGACAGCGGTGTGCTCTTGAGAAATGCCTCCTCGTCGGCGGTAAGGGCGGTCTTCGATTTAATCTTTCCGGCTATGGACTGCATCTTGCCGGCCACATAGACCATCAGGTTCTTGTTGGCGTCGGTGATGTCGGCACAGGCCCCGGCGGTATCCCGTCCCTGGGCGGAACCGCTGATGAACGAATCGAAGCTGTTGTTCTTGTCGCACGGAGGGATGTACTGCGCCTGATAGGTAGTACCGGTCGTTGCCGGGTTCTGGATCACTACATCACCGATGAAGCCGCGCACCAGCTTGACGTACTCGCTGCTCATCCCCTTCTTGCCGGCCAGATTCTCCAGCACCGAGCCGTCGCCGAATACTTGCAGTACTTCGGTCGGGCAACCCGCAGTGGCGCTTGTGGCCGAGGTCTGGGTGCTGCCGGGGACTCCCGGTTTGTTGCCGGCATTAGTCTTCTGCTCGCTCTCGAACAGCTTGCTGACATCCTGATAGAGATCCTTGGCACCGCTCGACACCATGAAGTCGGTCTGGGCCGTTTTCATCTCCGCCTTCAGGCTGTCCGACATGACTGACGAAAACGGACTGGCAGCGGTTGCCACCAGCGCCTTGGCAGCCTTGCAGTCATTCAGCTGCAGCGAGTTCAGCCGATCTGTGATGGCTTCGAGGGTTTTGATGGTGTCGGCCACCTGTGGCGCCAGGGTCTTCAGGGCGATGTCGAAGGCTGCCGCCGGAGCTGCCGACAGGATGTTCTGGAGCTTCTGCACTAGGTAATCCACGTTCAGAAACGAGAAACCGCCGAGGAACATGTCGATACCGCCGCAGCCGGACTTTAGCTTCGGCAGCGAGGCGGTGAACAGGTGGTCATCGGTGTTCGCCCACCTGGCAGAAAAGCTCCCCCCGGTGTAGTAGCCGCGCTTCGACCCTTCGTAGTAACTGGGCGAGGTGGAGCTCTTCTGCTGCACCCAGTCATCGACCCAGCCGGACCAGGACAGGACCGGGTTCAGGGCTATCGCTGCCGCCAGGCAGGCGGCAGTGGTTCTGGTACATACGGTTCGTTTCACACGGACACCTCTTCTCTGTCGCTGATGGACATGAAACTCACGGCTGTTCCTTATCCAGGAGGCGGCGCTTCTTCACATCGAAGCCGCCACCCTTCTGGAATTCGTAGAGCGAATACTCTTCGGGGGAGATATCCCCCTTCAGGAGTCGTACGGCCCGGTACGCCTTGTCCTCGATTTCGTCGGCCGAGATGACCCCGGCCGAAACCGGCAGGTAATCCTGATTCCCTTTCTGGATCAGGATCAGGGTCGGGGTGATCTCCACTCTGAATTTGGTGGCAAGTCCCGGGTTTTCACTGATGTTGACTTTCTTCACGGTCCAGCCGGTCTCGTTGGTGAACCAGTCGAGAATGCGGGATTGCTCATCACAGTAGCTGCAGTCGGGCCGCTGGAAGTAGACCAGGGCGAAGTCCTCCCGGTTGTCCCGCAGCACGCGCTGCCGTTCCTCGTTGATCTGTGAGATCCGGGCCAGGTTGCCGGGGGTAGTGATCGGGTAGTCCTTCTTCGTGGTCAGTTCCGGGTATTTCTGCCAGACGAACTGGGCCACGTTGGAAAAGGCGAGCGCCTTCTTGCGTGCGATCTCCTGGACCTCGAAATACTCCTTCACATTCTCTTCGCTCGGCTTCTGGACCGCCTTCTTCTTCAACGCCTCGGCGAATTCCTGAAACTGGTCGGGATGCATCTCCCAGATCTGCTCATAGGTGTAGTCCTTGAGGGACGGAGTGGGCTTGGCCGGTTTCTTCTTTCTGGCTGGCTTCTCGGCCTGCTTCTCCGGCTCCTTCTGGTACCACCACCAGCCAGTGGCTGAATCGGTGTAGTAGCTCGCAGAGGCGGACACGGACAGCAAGAGCATCGCTGTAGCCATCAGCGGCCAACGCATTGTTCCACCTCCTTATTCTTTGGCTTGATATCTTTCACCATCCGCTTCAGTTGCGGGGTTTTCTGTTCTTCCAATGCCGACGGCATTACACCGAATGATTTTGCCGTAAAGGGAATCAGGAGATGTGAAAGGCGCTTGCCACCTCCGGTAATGATGGAAACCAGTGACGTGAAGTAGCCGTCAGCAACATGCTCGGTTGCCAGGGCTGATCTGCTTCTGGCCAGTTCGGTTACGACGGTGTACATCAGGTTGCGCTTCTCCGACTCGAAACCTTCCGATGCACACACCATGGGATCATTGTTGCTTACTTCCTTGATGGCTTCCCAGAGCGCCTCGGGGTTGACATAGACCACCCCGTTGGGCATGGAAACCACTGACCACTGCTCACCTTTCGGAGTGGATTCCACCAGATTAATCTTTTTCTTCAGCGAGGAAATTACTGCATCCGGATCAATACATGCCGGGATATCCATTATTGTTGGCATGTACCTCTCTTTGGAGGGAGCAAACCCGAGAGGGTGTTCCCGTTCTGCAGAAGGGGGGGATATCGTTCCGGCAGAGACAGGCACGGATTCTCCCAGTACAGCTGGTTGTGCGCCATTGCTTTCGAAGCTGTTGTGCTTGCGCTCCCGCAGGTCGGCATAGAGGGTTGCCAACTCCGCTTGGCGAGCCTCGTGGTCACTTTGCTTGAGGCCATCCGTAAGGATGTTGTCGCACTTCATCAGATGGTGGCCGGTGACAGCGCGGCAGATGTCCTCTTTGTTGGGGAGAGTCATGAACTCCGGAATCCCCTTCAAAATAAGCCCGGCAATGATCGGGTGGTCACCGCTGCTGTACATGCCGTCGTGGTAGGAGGGGATCTTGCCGATGTCATGGGCCAGAGCAATGAGAATCATGTCTGCCAGCAGAGCTTCCTGGTCGGCTTTGGCAATAAAGTTGCGGGTGACCGTCAGCGTATGGCGGTACAGTGGCACTGTCTCCAGCAGGGCATAGGAGTCTTCGGAGTAGCTACGTTCCGCTTCATCCTTGTGTTTCCTGACAACGGAAGGACAGTCTCCTTCCTTGTCAAGCAGGGTGAGAATCACGATGATCAGATCCCTGCGGACTCCATTGATAGATGACCGGTGCTCAATCATTTCGCTGAAAAACTGCTCAATCTCATCGTGTCGAAAGGTTGGGCGCGGCGTATGTGCACGGTTCTTCCTTGTCTGCTCCCGCCAGAGGTTTGAAGCATCCTTGATTTCAACCTCACTGTCAGTCCAGAGGTGGCTCAAGTCGGACAACCTGGTTACCTCGGACGGTTTTTCCTCTTGCGGCGCTGGTGTTTGGGTTGGTAGCCATTTTCTGGTACCGTAGATTGCAAAGCCGATCCCAACGGCTGCGGACATACCTAACAGCATCGTATTCATGGTGAGTCCGTTGTCTCGGACTGGAAAGGTGACAGCATTGAGGTAATGACTGCCGGAGCCTCCGGGAATATGATCTTTATTTTGGGGTTTCGGGCGTCAAGAGTGGTCCCCTTGAAGCGTCCCGAGTAGGTCATCATGTAGAATTCCCGCGGCTGGAGACTCAAGACATCCTGAACCCGCAATATATCCTGCTCAACCTCACGGGTTGTAACCTGATTCGAGCCGAAAATCCCGGTCAGTACGTTCTGTACGCCGAAATGCTTGACTACGTAATCGCTGGTCTCGGCATCGGAGCAGCGCATGAAGATCTTGGTATTGGTGTTGTCGAGTATGCTCTTACCGAACTCTTCTCCGATGACCGCATAGATCTGGTTCACCGATTGAGCGAAAGCGGTCACCATGACATCGGCTGATCCAGCCTTGGCGAACAGCTCTTCTACCCCCTGGTAAAGCAGGCTCTGTGCTTCATCGATAAAGATGGAAAGCGGTGGGTCGACCTTCTGCCGGTTGGAGAGGTAGACCCGGCCTACAAAGGACTGGATCATGGAGAGAAGCACCTTGCCGAGGGTGGCAGACGCCTCGCGGGTGATCATGGCACCGGTATGGACTACCAGGATGACCCGCCCGCCGGCCTCCAGATTATTGATGAAACGGTTGGAATCGGCCTGGCCGATGATCTTGCCGATATTCCCCGAAGACAGTTCCATCAGGGCGGTGCGGAGCGTCGAAGACACCTTGGCGTAGTATTCCAAGGGGGATTTGAGGATGTCTTCCAACATACCGGCAGTCAACGCCGCCTCGGGAGAACCGATGCTGCGAAGCGACTTCATGGTAGTTTCAAGGGATTCACGCCGAATGTTCTGACGGATGGTGTCAATGTTCATGATCGGCATGTTCCCATGCCTCTTGGCCAGGATGATGTAGGCGGAAATTACCGCAGTGGTGATCTCCTTGGCGATGTTCCGGTAAAATGGTTCGCGGCCCCCCATTATGCCCGACACGATGTGACCGACCAGTTCGTCCGGCATGAAATAGAAGGCCATCGGATCGACAACGGCTGAGTATTCGGGGAAGATGGGAGTTACGAGCATCAGTTCTTCCAGACGACCTGCATCCCTGGCGACCTCATAGATCTTGGTGAAGATCTGCTGGTCCCCCTTGGGGTCGAAATAGACCACCGAATATCCCTTGCGGATGTCCTGCTCGATCAGGTTCTCGCACAGGCGGGTCTTGCCGACTCCAGTGGTGCCGAAGACAAATGTGTGCCGTTTTCTGTCGGCATCGGGTATGGCGATGGGAACGATCTTTGTCCGATGATCCATATTCACACCGGTGCCCAAGCTGGTCATCGGTCCGGTCGGTTTAGCGATGCGTTTCTTGAATGGAAACATACAGGTGCTCTTCCAACTCCTTCCCGACGGAGTTTATGACGTCCTTTGATATTCGTGACGGTGTCACTATGGTGCTGAAGGCGCCGGGAATGCGTTTCAGACACTGAATTCCTGGAATGCGGCTGCGTTCCTGCAAGAGCAGACGCGGCAGCTCCTTCGAGATGCGGTTCAGTTGTACCTGGACCTTGGTTGACCTATGGTTGACCATGACCGGGACGACGCTGGTGATATGGAATTCCTTCACGGTTCCCGGAATGTAACGTCCACGCTCATGTTTGGGCTGAAAACGTGTTGGGCAGATTCCGGAAAGGATCAGCCGCCGATAGTGGTCTGCTATTTCCAGAGTGACTATCAGTGAACCATCGTCACCAACGCGTGTAATCTCTCCCGGGGCCGTATAGCCTCTCAGTTCCTTTAGATGTTTCGCTTCATGCAAGGTTCTCCTCAGTTGCAGTTCCAGATCGACCTGGTGCTGCACATGCCGCCGCAGTTTCCGCTCGATGTCGCCAAGAGTAAGTGCAGTAGGAGCTCCGCCACCATGTGGATAGACGAGAATCTGCAGCTGATCTTCGACCCTGACAGTGACACTGGTTTGGAGGGCATGGGTCAGCGTTCTGGCAACGGCGACCTCTATCGCATCAAGAGTTTCATCGCGGGTCAAATCGCTTTCAGGCATGAATTCATCGAGATTCACGGCCAAATGCCTCTTCCCACGGAGTAGCGACATTGATTGCTGATGCCACTTGAACCGGCTGTAAGTGCATTTGATCGTGTCTGACGATGCGGGCTACTCTGGCGGCATAACGGTCGCGTTTGGACGGTGTACGTGAGTTGTAACAGCCGACTGCCGACCAGGTGTATCCGTAATCCCGTATGCATTGGGAAAGAACCCAGGCACCAACCATGACATTGGTACATGGATCACCAAGGTTGTTCCAAGAGATGCCGAGCTTGCGTAGTGCCGGCTCCCATGTGGAATTGATCTGCATGAGGCCGTAATCGTACGTGCCATTTGTGTTGTAGTTGATTGCGAGAGGATTGAAACTGCTTTCCCCCTTGGAGATTGCGTAGAGGAGTTGGGGCGAGATGCCGTAACGGTTGCCGGCTTCTTCAAAGCAGAATGCTGCGGCCGGTTTTGACCAACCGATTGATATGCAAAGCAGGAAAGCAACAGTGGTAAGGCGCATGAATCCCCCTACGTCTATAATCTATAGGGGGGGCAGGTTGTGCCTAAATGTTGAGAATTGTCAGCTGAAAGAAAACCGGGACGCCGTTGGCCCGGTTTTAAGGTAAGGCTATTTAGCGGGCTGGACAAGCAATGAAGTGGCGTCTTTCTTGGCAATATCGCCAATCTTGATCTCCCCCTTAACAATTTCTGCCTCGAAATAATGCTCCCCAATGAAGGAAAGAACCTTTACCTGTCCGACTTCCTTCGGCTGGCGGTTTTTGCCGAGTTCGCGATAGACGGTGATCACATCGCCAATGGCAATTTCTTTTTGCGCGTCAACCTTCCCGCTGTGGAACAGGTGGAGTTTGTTACCCATTTTCATGACAACTTCGCTCTTTGCTTTTTTCTCACCGGCATGAGCGGCAAGAGGCATGGCCACGATCATGGAAAGGATTGCTGCAGTGAACAACATGCTGAATTTTTTCATCATAGACTCCTTTTTGAATAAATTGTTTTACAACTGAGTAGCCTTTACTATCCATTACCTCCTTTCCGGCTACTCAACAGTGTTTAGCGCACTCATCGGCAGGCATGACGAATGAACATATTTTCTGTGAGCCTTTGTGAGCCGCTATTGCCATTGGCTTGACCACGGTGAGTGAAGCAATTATTGCCACAAGAATGCCGAATTTCAAGAAGAGCATGGGGCCAATAAATTTGAGCCTGTTCATGGTAAATATCCTTTCATGGGTTAGTGTGAGTGACCGCCGCCGCTGCTGTATCCCGTATTGTACTGAGGGCGGTCATAATCTGGAGTATGCTGAAAGTGCTTACCATCAAGGAAATCGATGACTGCGCAACCTGAAGATACAAGTAGAGCAGCTGCCAAAAAAACAAATAGCGTCGCTTTCATGATGACTCCTCTATGTAGATTGAAAAAATAGCGTACCCCAGCAAGGAGGGCGATCTAGGGTACGCCCGATAACACCTGTATTGGTTGCGTGAATTTAGATGGAGCATGCTGAAACCGTTTGCGACACCTGATGCTGCAGAAATAATGCAATGAGCCATGGTAACTGAGAATTGCGACGGCCTTCTCCCAGATAATCAATTCACCGCAAACAGGATCAAGCACAAACGTTTTCATCACGATATCCTCCGGAGAAGAGCCGGGATCAGGACTTCCCGGCTCTGATATCTCTCAACATTGTTAACTGAGGCAGCAGGAAGAAATGCCGTATTTATCCGCAACAACCTTGATCTTGCCCTTCAGATCTTTGATCTCTGCCTCAAGTTGATCGACCTTACGGATGTCGATACCGTCGTAGCTGTATAGTCCGCGCAGCTCCAGATCCTTGGCCTTCAGTGTGTTAGACAGGGTTGAGGTTTCCTGGGAGAACTGCTGTACTACCTGCTTGTCAGCGCACTTTCCATTGTCGCAACATGGATTTGCAGCCAAAGATGAAGTTGCCCCAACAGAAAGAATCCCCAACGCTAATGCCATTCCTGCGATTATGTTCTTTTTCATTGTCGTCTCTCCTTTGAGCTCGTTTTGTTCAGGTGAAATCCTGGTATTTGTTTATCAATAAATCAACAAACATGCCAAACAGATTGAGAGAGATTAACATGTTGAATTATGACGGTATTTCAGTTGGCGTGAAGTCAGAGTGATTTGTAAGAGCAAAGAATATGCTACAATTACACCCTGTAATCGGAGAGTATTCTCCTATCTCTGGAGGGAGTTACCGATGGACCGTAATGCAAAAAGAAAAATCATCATTCTCGTTCTGTTAACAGGAATAATCGCCCTGTTCCACTATCTGACCCCGACCGAGCCACACGATTACCACAAAATCCATATTGTGCTGCGCAAGCTCTACTTCCTGCCGCCGGTCATGGCTGCGGCATGGTTCGGGCTGAGGGGTGCATGCTTCACTGCCCTAGCGGTCAGTCTGCTGTTTATTCTGCATGCTTTTCTCGACTGGCCGGGCAATTACATGGAGCAGGCGAACCAGGTGGGGGAATTGGCAGGATTCTGGCTGGCAGCGGTAATTCCCGGCTGGTTGTTCGACCGGCAACGATCATTGCTCAGGGAACTTGCCAACGCCAATGAGGAAACATTGCTTGGTCTGGTCTCGGCACTGGATCTGCGGGAACGTAACACCCGCCTGCATTCGCAACGAGTGCGTGAATATACCGAATTATTGGCCAAGCGGTATGGGGTTGATGAAAAGATGCGCCGTGAGATCGGCTTTGGTGCGCTGTTGCACGATGTGGGGAAAATTGCCGTGCCTGACAGTATCCTTTTGAAGCCCGATAAACTGACTGACGAGGAATGGCAAGAGATGCGCAAACACCCGGCGGCTGGTTACCGGATTGTACAGCGCATCAGTTTTCTCAAGGAAGCAGCGGAGGTGGTCCATGCGCACCATGAGCGATACGACGGCACGGGATATCCACGGGGGCTGAAGGGCGATGCAATCCCTCTGGGGGCGAGATTGTTCATGGTGGCTGATGTCTATGATGCCTTGACCTCGCAGCGCCCATACAAGCCGGCCCTTGCCCATGAAGATGCTGCAACCGAAATTCAGAAACAGAAAGGCACCCAGTTGGACCCGGAAGTGGTAACGACATTCATGGCAATCGAACCTGCAGAATTACTGCAGATTGCTGAACGTTACCATGATGCAAATTCTAAAGATAACTTTCGCTGACTGCATATTCCGGCTGAATCCGACTACGATTCCGACGTGAAAGCAACCGCGATTCCGATTTGAAACCGACCACCATTCCGCTGGCAATTCGACCAAGCTGATGTATCCACCTAGATGACCGTTAATCATGTTATGGGGAGAGAATGCTTGATAACCGGGGCCATTCTACTTCAAATTACATTTGAGCAATTATCAAAATGATGGAGTGTGTATGGAACAAGTATCAAGCAGCCCTCCCTCTGCCAACCGTGTTTGCGCCTTTCCCTGTTTCAAGGAAGAGCTGGTTACGACCATCAAGAACTGGCTACCTGACAATGAACGGGTCAAACAGGTTGCGGCTTTGCATGGTGCCCTTGGTGACCCTACCCGATTGAAGATACTCCTGGCGCTCTCCCACGTCGAGGAACTGTGCGTCTGCGACATATCCCATGTCATCGGCCTTTCAGTTTCGGCCACGTCGCATCAATTGCGGTTGCTGAGGAATCTTAACCTCGTCAGCTACCGGACCGATGGCAAGATGGCCTACTATGTCCTTGTCGCCAATCTGCCGGTCATTGGCTGGATACAGGAAACACTGACAGCCAATGGGGGGTAACATGAAGAAGAAACCAGAACATAACTCGTCGGGAATGGCCGTTGCCATTGAAACAATAACCCAAGGGATGGCACTTGATAAATGCCACAGATGTGGTTGTATGCAGATGGCGCTTGACGCTGCCCGGCAAGCATTCACCTCCAGTGGCACCGACGACGCAATTGGGTTGCAGCAACAGATAGCCGACTTCCAGAAGCAGATGGAACCAATAGCCTATGACTGTCTCGGCTGCAAAGTCTGCTGGGGTGCGGAGGCAACACGGCGAATTGAGGATTGTTTCGGTGAACTTGACCTGGAGAAGACCTCCAGCGCCTGCGAAACCGTAGACTCAGCCTGTTCTTGCTCTGACGGGGTGTGCCCTCCTGCGTGGCCACCGCATCCGGGTGAGTTCATCGTGGGCAATCCCGGGGGGAACGTGGCCGTGTGTACGCTGGCTAGTCATTACCTGACTGCCGCCGTTATCTCCGGCAGCACGACAGTTGCCATCGCTGGCAGGTGCGACACGGAAAACATCGGAGTTGAAAAGGTGGTCCTCAACATCCTCGCCAACAGAAACATCCGCTGGCTGATACTGTGCGGCCAGGAATCAGAGGGACATTGTCCCGGTGATGCGTTCCTGAAGCTGAAGGAGCATGGAACAGATACGGCAATGCGGATACAGCAGGTATCCTCCCGGCGACCGGTGCTGAAGAACCTGAACATTTTGGATGTATCCCGGTTCCGCAGGCAGGTTGAGGTCGTCAACCTGATCGGTAATGCCGACCCGGCTGAGGTCTTAGCTGCGGTGCGCGACTGCGTGGCCCGTCAAACGGCTCCAATGACTGATACTGCTGAAGCAGCCGTATTAGTTCCCTGCGAGCGGATCAGGGCGCATGCCCCACAGCGGCTGGAACTCGATCCCGCCGGCTTCTTCATCATCCTGCCGAACAGTGCAACGGGCATCATCTACTGTGAGCACTACGAGAACAGTGGCAAACTGGCACATGTCATCGAGGGGAAGGAAGCCGCGCTCATCGCCGCCACCGCGGTGGAACGCGGACTCGTCACTAGGCTCGATCATGCTGCCTACTTGGGGTGTGAGTTGGCGAAGGCCGAGGTAGCCATCAAGACAGGAACTGCGTATTCCCAGGATGCCGCTTTGGGGGAACTCCCGCAGGAGGAACCATACAGCCGGAGCAAATGCACGTGCCACTAAAACGAAAAAATTGACATTAGCAGTACGAAACATTAGAGTCCACGTATGTATCCAAAAAGCTTCCGATTCATAGCCATATTAGTGCTGCTGGCTGTGATCTCGATGTTCACCGGCCTGGAGACCGCTTTTTCCGCGGCGCCGGTCGTGAAGGCCGAGAAATCCTGCTGCGACGGCTGCGGCCATGATGAAGATCAGGACTCCGCGCCATCGGACGCTCCGGCATCAAAGTCTGTCCCTCACTCCGCCCCTTACTGCCCGGCATTCATGTGCCTTTACGTTGATGTTGTTGAGCCGGTAACTCTCAAGGTCATTTCCTCAGAAACCGTTCCCTTCTTTACCTCCATTCCAGAGCAAATTCCCGATCCCTTCATAAAATCGATCTTCCGTCCCCCCTCTCTCGTATAGCATCCCACACACCTAGACATTGTTAACAGTAAACGGTGCCTATTGATTCAGGGATTGGTGCGTCTCTGCATCTGCAGGTCGGGCATCTCTGCATCCACAGGTCCGTCTACCATTCTTCAAATGTTATGGAGGATTATCGTGAAGAGATACATCTTCGCCATTGCGGCGATAGTCATTACAGGTATTGCCTTTGCCGGCTTCAGCAGCGGTATGGGAAAGAAAATCCAGACAAAAGCTGTACTGTCGGTAAACGACATCCAGGCGGACCCTGCCGCGTACACGGGAACCATCACCATCAACGGCGTGGTGTCAGGCCATTCCAAACAGGACCCGAAAATCTTCGCCATCATCGACACGGCTGAGGCGAAGCTCTGCAAAGTCGTAACCTGCGCAACCTTCTATCTCCCGGTGAAGTACGCGGGGCAGGCGCCGAAGGAAGGGGATGAAGTGAACGTCACCGGAAGTTTCGGCGAGAAGGGGCGCGTATTCAATGCCGGCAAAGTGGATGTGCTGCGCCATCTCAACCTGGGAGGGAGGTAGCATGAACATACCGAAACTGGTGGTGAAGAACATCACCCGTCGCAAGGGGCGCTTCGTCTTCACCCTCCTTGGCATCACTATCGGCATTGCCTCCTTCGTCACCCTCCTCTCCCTTGGCGGGGGGCTTAAGAAGGAAATCAAGAAGCAGGCGAGCGAGCTGGGGGCGAACCTGGTGGTAACTCCCAAGGGGTGGTGCGCCTATGAGCAGGTGTCGGTCCTGACCGGCGAGCAACTCCCCGAGGCAATCCCCTTCGACACGTTGAAGAAAATATCGGCGATCAAGGGACTGACTGCGGTCCCATACCTGACCGAGCGGACCGCCTACAGGAACAACCCGGTCTCCGTGATCGGTATCCTCCCGGAGGAAATGCGGCGGTTCAAGAACTGGGGGATGGAGCAGGGGAGCTATTTTGCCGCTCAGGACGAGAAAGCCCTTGTCATCGGCTCCGGCATTGCAGGTCAGTTCAAGCTGAAGCCGGGAGACGAGCTGGCCATAAAGGGAGAGCGGTTGCCGGTCAAGGGAGTCCTCAAGGAAACCGGCGGCAAGGACGACATCGCCGTCTACATCCCGCTCCCTGTCGCACAGAAACTGTACGAAGTGGGGAGCAACATATCCTTTATCGCTATCAAGGTAGATGACATCGCCAAGATCGACGTCTACATCCTGCAGATTCAGGAAACGGCCAATGTTGCAGTGGTGTCCGACAAGCAGCTTCTTAAATCGGTCCTTTCCATCGTCGGGACGGTCAGCATGACCTTGCAGCTCATCGCTGCCGTAGCGATTCTCGCAGCCGCCTTTGGTATCATCAACACCATGATGACCGCAATTTCCGAGCGGAAGCGGGAAATTGGGATACTTCAGGCAATTGGAGCACCCCAAGGCACGATCTTTTCCATTTTCTTCTTGGAGTCGGCCCTTTACGGTCTCCTCGGTGGTGTTTTTGGAGTTGTGGGCGGCCTTCTTTTCTCTCTGCTTGCCTCCCCTTACATCTCCCAGAACGAGTTTACCTCTCTCATCAAGGGGAGTGATCTCGCAGGAGCCCTCGATTTGCGGATCATATTTGGCTCAATACTTTTTTCAGTAGCGGTGTCCCTTGTGTCGGGGCTTTACCCGGCATGGAAGGCTGCACGACTTACCCCTGTGGAGGCAATAAGCTATGAGTGACGCGATTGTCAGAACAGAAAATTTAATCAAGACATACAGCACAGGAAAGGTGAAAACACAGGCATTGCGGGGAGTGAACCTGGAGATACCGCGGAGTTCCTTCTCCTGCATCGTCGGTCCCTCCGGGCACGGGAAGAGCACTCTCATGCACCTGATCGGCGGTCTGGACAGGCCAACCGAAGGCGGGGTCTTTATTGACGGTGAGGATATTTCCCGGCTTTCCAACAGTCGGCTGGCACGGCTCCGGGCGCGGAAGATCGGCTTCGTCTTCCAGTTTTTCAACCTCCTGCAAGGCCTCACCGCCGAGGAGAACGTGGAGACCGCCATGATGTTTGCCGGGGTGACGGAAAAGGGGCAATCGGAGAGGGCGCGGGAGCTCCTTGCACTCGTGGGGCTTTCCGAAAAGCTGAAGTCGAGGCCGTCCGAGCTATCGGGCGGACAGCAGCAGCGGGTCGCCATTGCCAGGGCGCTGGCCAACGACCCTGAAATTCTCATGATGGACGAACCGACAGGGAACCTCGATTCTGCATCGGAGGCGGAGGTGCTCGATACGATCTTTAGGCTCTACCGGGAGGGAAAGACCGTTGTGATCGTCACCCACAACATTGAGATCGCGAAGCGGGCGGAGCGTGTCATTAAGGTAAAGGATGGTAAAATTATGGAGAGTTAACTAAATGCACCCGTTTGATAACGTGCCGGAAGAGTGACGCAATAGAGCCCCTGTCGCGGCTTTGCAACAGGGGCTCAAATATAGATGCCCCGTTTTTTACAGAGACTACGGCGTCCCATTTTTTGCGAGCTTGAACAGAATCCGGAAGTCCTCCCCGAACTTGCATAACCCGCGACAATGTTCTTCGAGGTCCGAAAACAGGATATATCTGAGACCGACACAGCTATTGTTCTGAAATGACGGACGCTTGAGCTGGGCCAACACTTCCTTTTCTCTCGTATCGGGCACCACGAGGAAGAAATCGTATTGTTTGTCGCCCAAAGAAGAGGCCAAGTCCATGAGCCTCAGCATGCCGGAATAGATAGAGGTGCTCTTTTCGATTTCAAAGGCGCATTCTATCCGCTTTGAGTCCCTGGCGACCCAGATGACATCGATGAGTGATACCGTCCGGATCACATCCGGCGAGAGTTCCAGAGGGGGCAGTTCTGGGAGTGTCAGGTATTGAAGAGACCGCCCGTTCAATGACTTGGTCCGATCGTTGGTGGCAACAAAAACGTCGTATCCCAGATCCCTCCCGATCTCCGTCAGCAAGAACTGCACCCGCAGGTGCTCGTTTCCTTCCCGAATTTCTTCCTGCACCTCCTTGTGTCGCTTCTTCAAAGCTTTCTCCAGTTTAGCTTTCTCAGTTTGCAGCGCGCTCTCCCAATTTTGACCGAGGGCAATCTTTCCCACACCCACATCGAACAACAGGCCGGAAATCGCACCCAGGTCCTTGGACAACGCAGGCTTTAGGTTCTCATTTGCAGCAATGATGGTCTCGCGCATTTCAAGGTAGCTTTGCCATGAGCCCAGCTTCTTCTTGTCCTCAAAAACGGCGTTAAAGCCATTCAGCATGGCTGTATTAAATGGCGGCATCAGGGTCGGATGGAGAAAGTAGAGGATATTGGCAACCGCAGGCCCAAGTCCTTTGATCCTGCACCCGTCGAGAGTGAGAATTTCTTTTATCAGCCTGTCGGCGGAGTTGGCAGATAGGCAGGCCTCCAGGAACGAGCCGAATGCGCGTTTATTCTCCTCGTTTTCGTAGATGTCCGGGATACGCAGCTTCGGCTTCCAGTAAAACGGATGCGCCGCCCCCTCGAACACCTGCTTTTGCTCCGTGATGCATGACATGACGAATTCCAAGGGGGAGCCTTTGAAGTCATTGCCGAAGCTGCCATCTTTGATTGATTCGACGATGGTCATGACGCCTCGGCGGATTGACCGGAATGCTTTCATGCGGGCATCGTTGTCAATAAACCACGTATTGTACACGGACTCGTTGTCAGATCTGTAGCGGGTAACAAGCTCATTGATGCTGTACGTATTCACGATAACTCCTTCGACCGGGATATCGGCTTTTGTTTTCGCATGATTTTTACCGCAAGTCCATATTCCTTAGCAGCAGACGTGGCTTTCAATTCGCCTAAAAAGCTACTTTCCGAATCGGCAACTCATGTGGGTTATTCTACACCCCTAGTTGAATATTCTCATTTGAAGTGGACCTCTACTTTGTTTTGCCGACAAATATTTATTGCAATTATTGCAAGTTACGCATCTTGGGCAGTTGGCATGATACTTGATAAATACACTCGTAAACAATTCTGCAGAAGGAACGTAATGATGTCCCCTGTCAGTCATAGTGCCTTAAGCATCATCGAATGGTTTGGAGTTGCCAGCTCCCTTGCCGGTTCGGTTCTCAATGCCCGCGGACACCGTTGCTCATTTATTCTTTGGACACTTTCCGCTCTCTTGCTCGGAGTCGTCGCTTTTTCTCTCGGTCGCCCCGGATGGCTGGCCCTGCAGAGTGCCGGGGTCGCCATTAATCTGTATGGACTGCGGAACTGGCAGGGGAATGCCCCGACACAGTCACTCGTTCACGGCATTGATGGAGGTTACCCATGAACACCAAAAGATTATCCACCGTTCTTCTTGTCCTTGCTGCCGCTACGCTTTTGATCGTCCTCGCCTTCCGCGTCAGTATCGGTGCGACTGTTGATTCAGTTGCCGTCCTGCGGACCACGGGCATGACCTGCGGCAGCTGCGCCAGTAAGATCAGCAAGGCGCTCGAATCCGTAAAGGGAGTTGCGGTTACCGAAGTGGATGTGGAGAACGGCTGGGTCATTGTCGGCTATGACGCCAAAGAGATTCAGCCGGAAAAGTTGGCGGAAAAGGTTAAGGAGACCGGTTACTTCAGCATGGTTGTCGAGGTAATAACCCCTGACCGGTTCAAACAGATTACGGGCAGGGATATTGGCAAGAAGGTCACGACAACCGGCGGGTGTGGCGGGTGTGGCACCAAAAAGGGCGGCTGTGGCGGCAATTCATAAAATTGGCACTAAAAAGGAGATCGAAATGGCACAGAAGAATTCTCATCGGCTGGTCTGGGTAACAACATTCATTGGGGTACTATTGGTTAGTGTCGTCACTGTATTCGCCTTTTCGTTCGGCAAGTATGAAAAGTTGAAGATCAACGGGAACTCGGCAACGATCCCCGTTGCCGCCTTGGCCGATGGCAAGGCGCACTTCTATCGCTATGACGACGGTGGCAAGGAGATCACGTTCTTTGCCGTCAAGGCAGCCGACGGCACCTTTAAGACCGCATTCGACGCCTGCGACTCCTGTTTCAAATCCAGAAAAGGGTATGAACAGCAGGGAGACAAGATGAACTGCAGGAACTGTAACCAGAAATTCGCCATTGGCCGGCTCGGGCCGAACGCCACCGGTGGCTGCAACCCCGGCTACCTGCCGAGCCAGGTAAAGGGCACCACCATCTCGATCCGGGTGGATGACCTGAAAACTGGCGCACGCTACTTCTAATTCAATCGAGAGGACCGGCGGCAATGAAACTGCACACCATATCCATTAACAATCTGAAGCGCCGCAAGGCCAAGATGGCGTTTCTGACCATCGGCCTGATGGTGGGGATCGCCACCATTGTCACCCTCGTTACCCTGACCCGCTCCATGTCCAGCGACATCGAGCGGAAGATGGACGAGTTCGGTGCCAACATCCTGATCACCCCCCAGAGTAACGGCCTGGCCATGAACTACGGCGGTATCAGCCTCGGGGGCGTAACCTTTGACCAGCGGGAGATCCTGGAAAGCGACCTGGCGAAGATCAAGACCATCAAAAACAGCAAGAACGTCTCCGCTGTCAGCCCCAAGGTCCTGGGGGGGATCACGATCAACACGCACAGCGTGCTGCTGGTGGGGGTCCACTTCGAGAGCGAGCTGAAGATGAAACAGTGGTGGAAGGTGTTCGGCAATGAGCCGAAGTCCGATCACGACCTGCTGCTCGGCACTGATGCCGCCAAGGTACTGAATGTCTCCCCCGGTGACAAACTGACCGTCAAGGGGGAGTCGTTTACCGTGGCCGGCGTACTGGAGCAGACCGGCTCGCAGGACGATTCACTGGTCTTCGCCAGTCTGGCCAAGGCCCAGCAACTGCTCGGCAAGGAGGGGAAGATCACCCTGGCCGAGGTGGCGGCGCTTTGCTCCGGTTGCCCCATCGGCGACATGGTGACCCAGATCGCCGAGAAACTTCCTGACGCCAAGGTGTCGGCCATCCAGCAGGTGGTTGAAGGGCGGCTCAAGGCCCTGGACCAGTTCAAGCGCTTCTCTTACGCCATGGCCGGGGTTGTCGTCTTCATCGGCTCTCTGATCGTCTTCGTTACCATGATGGGGAGCGTCAACGAGCGGACTACAGAGATCGGAGTGTTCCGGGCCATCGGTTTCCGCAAAGCCCACATCATGCGGATCATCCTGTTCGAGGCGGCGTTAGTCAGCCTGCTGGCCGGCTTCCTCGGCTATGCTACCGGTATGGGTGGCGCAAAACTTGCGCTGCCGTTCATGGCGGAGAGCAAGAACGCCCATCTGGTCTGGGATACGACCGTGGCCTTCGGCTCCATCGGCCTGGCATTGACCCTGGGACTGGTGGCCAGTCTCTATCCGGCGCTGCATGCATCGAAAATGGACCCGACGGAAGCTCTGCGGGCTCTGTAACTGCGAGGAAATCATGGCACTCATCGAAATCAGGAACGTCAAGAAACAGTACATCAGCGGCGAAGATACGGTCGAAGCGCTGCGGGGTGTGGACATCACCATCGAAGCGGGTGAATTCATCACCATCATGGGGCAGTCCGGCTCCGGCAAGAGCACTCTGCTCTCGGTGCTGGGGGGGATGAATCACCCCAGCTCCGGCGAAGTGGAGATGGCCGGGGTCAAGCTGTACCAGCTCCCGGGCGAAAAGCTGGCCGATTTCCGAGCCCAGAATCTAGGGTTCGTTTTCCAGTCATTCCACCTGATCCAGTATCTGACCGCCATCGAGAACGTGATGCTCCCCTTGGCCATCACCAAGATGAGCACAAATGACAAAAAGTATGCCGCCCGCACCGCCCTGGAGCGGGTCGGTCTCGGTGCCAAACTGGATCGCCTCCCCAACCAGCTTTCCGGGGGCGAACAGGAGCGGGTGGCCATTGCCCGGGCCATCGTCAATAATCCACACATCCTTTTGGCGGATGAGCCGACCGGCAACCTGGATTCCAAGACCAGTGAAGAGGTCATGGCCCTGTTCCGGGAGTTGAACGCCGCTGGCCAGACCGTGGTCATGGTGACCCATAATCCGGAGAACGGGGCCTACTCGGACCGGACCATCAGCCTCCGGGACGGGATGGTCCTTGGGCAGGCCTGAGTTGTTTGTCATGCAGATAGAATCAGCGAAACACCTCGGTATTCTGGTGGTCACCACTGACCCGGATATCCTTGAGGTTATCGAACGACTGTTCGGTCACTTCAGGATCAAGGTCGATACGGTTAAAAGTGCCGCAGCTGCAATCAAAAAACTGCAGGAACATGGCTACAGCACCATTGTCAGTGATCTTGAGCTTGCGGATATGCATGGTTTTGAATTCAGTCGCAAGGTACGGGAACAGTTCCCTGAGTTGAACATCGTGCTGTTTGTCGGCGCCACAACGTCACAAGTCATGAATCTGATATTGCATCCCAAGGTGTCTGACATCTCGGAGGGGCCATGCAGGCCCTGCGGTTTTGGCGACATGCTGCTGAGCATCATCAATAAGGAAACAGGGAAATCATATCTATTGGAGCAGGCGACCTGATAAGGGGGTAGTCGATGGATCCTATGGAAATAAGTGCTTCGGCCCTGACCGCGGAGCGGACGCGGATGAACCTCATTTCGTCGAATCTTGCCAACGCCAATTCCACCCGGACAGCGGAAGGCGGGCCGTACAAGCGCAAGGATGCGGTCTTTGCCACCGTGCTCGATAAGGCAGAGAGGGAAATGGGCGCCGGGGTTGAAGTTGTCGACATCATCGAAGATCAGTCTTCTCCCCGGCTGCAGTATGACCCCGGCCATCCCGATGCAAACCCGCAGGGCTATGTGGCCTATCCGAACGTGAATGTTGTCGAGGAGATGGCCGACATGATGGCGGCGACCAGGGCGTACGAAGCCAACCTGACCGCCATGAAAGCTGGCATGTCCATACAGATGAAAGCCCTGGAGATTTCGAAATAATCACGAAAAATAAGGGAAAGATCTATGTCATTGATACACAACAGCATTACGGATCTGATCGGGAAAACACCGTTATTGAGGCTCTCGCGCCTTACATCTGGCCTGGGCGCTGATGTCGTTGCCAAGCTGGAGTCGTTCAACCCCGGTGGCAGCGTCAAGGACCGGATAGGCTTTTCAATGATCCGGGATGCGGAAGCCAGCGGCCGCATCTCCAAAAATACGGTGATCATTGAGCCGACGAGCGGCAATACCGGCATTGCCCTGGCTTATATCTGTGCCGCCAAGGGGTACCGTTTGATACTCACGATGCCTGAAACCATGAGTATCGAGCGCCGGGCACTCCTCTTGGCGTATGGGGCCGAACTGGTCCTGACTCCGGGCGCAGAAGGAATGAAAGGCGCCATAAGGAAAGCCGAGGAATTGGCTGCCGAGATGCCGAACTCATTCATCCCCCAACAGTTCAAAAACCCGGCAAATCCCCACATTCATCGTTTCACCACTGCCGAAGAAATCTGGAAGGATACGGATGGTAAGATTGACATCCTAGTGGCGGGGGTCGGTACTGGTGGGACCATAACAGGGGTCGGTGAGGTGCTCAAGACGCGTAAGCCCGCTCTGCAGGTGATTGCCGTCGAGCCGGTCGATTCACCGGTCCTCTCAGGTGGTCAGGCAGGCCCCCACAAAATTCAGGGGATCGGCGCCGGTTTCGTGCCCGATGTGTTGAATACGGAGATTATTGACGAGATCGTTACCGTAAGCAATGACGATGCCCTGAAAACTGCCAGGCGAATTGCCAGGGAAGAAGGGGTGCTTGTGGGTATATCGTCCGGAGCTGCCGCTTTCGTTGCCTTGGAGATCGCTCGCCGGCCTGAAAACAAGGGGAAAATGATCGTCGTCGTTCTCCCGGATACCGGTGAGCGCTATCTGAGCACGGTACTTTTTCAAGATCAGTAACTGACGATAGCTGACATGAAACTCCTTATCACCATGATAATCGCCCTGATGACCATTCCGGTAATGGCCCAGGCAGACAATGGCCTGCCGGTTGAGAATGGTGTCGTTACCTCCGGAGTGGGCTGGCGAATTGACCCCTTTGGCAGCGGCAAACTCTCCTTTCATAGTGGGATTGATATCGCGGTGCCGGTCGGTACGCCGGTTCGTGCTACCCGGCCAGGACGGATACTGTTTGCCGGGGAGAGAAGTGGCTACGGTGCCACTGTCATTGTCGAGCACAGCAATGGTGACCGCACTCTGTATGGGCACAACTCCATGATAAGGGTAAGTCCTGGTGATAGGGTAGAGGCGGGAACCGTTCTGGCCTTTTCCGGCAACAGCGGACGTTCGACCGGACCTCATGTTCACTTTGAGCAGATCGCCAGTGGGCGACCGATCATTGAAGAAGAATTGGAAAAGGTGGAAGCTGGAGGAGCGCAACTTGCCGCTGGCAACAATCAACGTTATCTGCTGGAGCAGCGAATGGAAGAATCGGTAAATTCCATCCTCCGGACACTCAACAGATCCGCCCAGTCAGGGCAAGGCGGCTCGTAGTTTACAACCCGTGGAGATGAGATATGCAAATTTCCCGTCGCACATTCCTCAAGCTGGCAACCGCTGCCGCTTCACTGGGGCTTACCGGAGTTGATCTCTTCAGACTTCGTGAGGTTTTTGCCAGCGGCTCCGCTCCGCCCGTAATCTGGCTTCAAGGGGCGGTTTGCACCGGGTGCAGCATCTCGCTGCTAAACTCTGCGGCGCCGGCAATCGACGACATTCTCTTCAATACTATCAGCCTCCAGTATCACCCCAACCTGATGACCGCTGCTGGAGAGCTGGCCATCACCACACTTACCGGCGCTGCCGAAGCCGGTGCCGGAGAGTTCATCCTTTGCGTCGAGGGGGGGATTCCCACCAGCATTGATGGGCGGTATTCGATCATCGGCGAGAGGGATGGAGAACCCTGGACGATGCTCGATGCTGTTATGGAGCTGGGATGCAAGGCGAAATATGTGGTGGCGGTCGGTACCTGTGCATCTTTCGGCGGGGTCGTGAAGCCCTCCGCGTACACCGGGGTGCGGAGACTTGCCGAGGTGCTTCAGGGCAGTACAAAAAATCCGGTGATCAACCTGCCAGCCTGCCCCGTCAATCCAATCGTTCTTGTGGGAACCCTTGTCCGTTTGTTGACTGCCGGGATGCCACCGCTGGATTCATGGGGACGGCCTGCCGACTACTATGGAACCACTGTACACCATATCTGTCCAAGGCTTACGACGCCCATGGTTACCCAGATCGGGATATTTGGCTGCTACGAGCATGTCGGCTGCAAAGGTCCCCACACCAGTTTTACCTGCCCTAATCTCAAATGGAACAATGGCGTAAACTGGTGCATCGACAAGACCAATACGCTGTGTATTGGCTGCTCATCCCCGAACTTTCCCAGCACCCCGTTCTATGGCAAGCTTGAGGAAATCATGCCCTGCTGCGTTACCTGCGAACAGTGCAAAACCTGTGTGGACTGTTCCCACTGTGCCAATCTCGGGAGCTGTACCGACTGCGTGGACTGCTCCAACTGTTCCGTGTGCGCCGAATGCGATAATAGCGGAAAATGCCCTGATTGCGCCAACGCCGCGCTCTGTGCCGACTGCCCCACCAACGAGCAGTGCGCCTGCTATGCCGGCACTACTGCTCCGGTAAGTGCTGACCCTGCTCCAGTGAACACTGCCCCAACGCCGGAACCTTCGGTTGAACACCAACACTTAAATTCATAGGAGAATTTCAATGGGCAGCATTATCACGATTGATCCCGTGACGAGGATAGAGGGGCATCTCAAGATAAAAGTGGATCTCGACGATGACGGGAGGGTGAAAAAGTCCTACATGACCGGAAACCTCTACCGGGATTTCGAGAACATCCTCAAGGGAAGGAAACCGTGGGACGCGGTGCATATTACGCAAAGAATATGCGGCGTTTGTCCCATTTCTCATGCCATAACCGCCACCAAAGCGGCGGAACAGATGGCCGGGTTCATTCCTGGCGACCAGGCCCTGTTGATTCGCGCCATTATCCAGGGTGCTTACTTCATCTCCGACCACATCCTGCACTTCTATCACCTGAACTTGCCCGACTACATTTCCCCCCCGGATATCGCTCCGCTGCGGCCTGCATACAACCGTGACCTGCGGTTCGGTGCGGACCAGACCGAAAAGCTGGTGAACAACTACGTCGAAGCGCTGAAAATCCGGCGCCAGGCCCAGGAAGTGGTGGCAATCCTGGCCGGACGCATGCCGCATGTCATGAGCGTCGTTCCGGGAGGGGTGACCCAGGCGCCGTCGCATGAACAGATTCATGCTATCAAGGGTTATCTTCCGGCGATCACAGATTTTGTATTCAACAGGTACTATCCTGACGCGCATCTCCTTTCACAGGTCTATGCCGATTACTTCAAGATCGGAAAAGGAAACGGGAATCTACTCTGCTTTTCTGCATTCGATTTACCGCGTGGCGAGTCGGTATTCCGCCAGGGATTGCTCACCGACATGGAGAGGGAATCGCTCAGCCTGCACGACATCCAGGAATTCGTGCGGTATGCATACTACTCAAGCCCTAGCGGACTTCATCCCAGTCACGGCGAAACGATTCCGGCCTATGGAAGATCTCCCGGCTACTCATGGTTAAAGGCACCGCGGCACCGCGGCAAACCGTACGAGACAGGACCCCTGGCCAGAATGACGGTCAACGGCTACTACCGGGGTGGCTGTTCCGCCATGGACCGGATTCTGGCAAGGGCGGAGGAGACGAAACTGCTGGCGGAACGCCTTCCGCAGTGGGTGCATGCTCTGGTTCCCGATGTTGCTTCCTACACCGATATCGCGATCCCTCCATCCGGGAGCGGAGTCGGACTGACCGAAGCGCCACGGGGCGCACTGGGGCATTGGATGCAATGTTCTGCCGGCGGGCTTATTTCCCGTTACCAGATAATCACTCCCACCTGCTGGAATGCTTCCCCCCGTGACGACAAAGGTGTTCCGGGACCGATTGAACAGGCACTTGTGGGCACCTGTGTGGAAGACATGAAGCAACCAATTGAGCTGCTGAGGATCATACATTCATTCGACCCCTGCACCAGTTGTTCGGTGCATTAAAGGAGCACACATGACCGACACCATTAAAACCTCAGTGGAACATCTCATCGCCACGGTCAAGGCAAACCCGAAACTCGCCAATTCCGTTTTCCGCGCCTCAACCTATTCAGACAATCCGGGTTTCACCGTCCGCTCGGAGATACGCGGCTTTACCGTCCCCATTGACGAACCGCGTGATCTAGGTGGCAACGATACCGCACCCAATCCGGTGGAACTCCTGCTGGCCGCGTTGGGAGGATGCCAGGAAATCGTCTATCGTGCCTTCGCAGCTGTGCTGGGGATCGATATCCAGAGAATTGAAGTCCATGCCAAGGGAAATATCGATCTCCATGGATTTTTGGGGCTGGCGGAGATTCCTGCCGGGTTCTCATCAATCAGTTTCACGACCCGTATTGTCTCATCGGCGTCACCGGAAAGCATCAGCCAGCTTGCAAGGCTCGTGGAGAAACATTGTCCGGTACAGGATACATTGGCCCGGCCCATACCGGTAAATGGCAAGGTTGAACTCTTGCAGCCCGGCGACCCTGCCGGTGCTGTCGAAATCTTAACCTCGTCTGTCTGAATACTTTAAGCCAAGGAGTATCAATCATGCAAAAACTGATTCTGTTTCTCTTGTTGCTGACTCTTCCCACCGCCGCATTTGCCCTTGAGCAGAGCTTCATCCAGCAAGGACTCAAGGCGTCAGTAAAGCTGACCCCTGACAAGATCGAACCGAATGCTAATGTCCAGCTTTCACTCTCGCTGAGCAAGGACGGAATCCGCCTTACCGATAGAGAGGTAACGCTGGAGGTCTATGAGCAAGGCGTTGAGCAACCGCTTGTCAAGCGCCAGATTGATCTGCTCGATGACGAGTATGTCGATTCCTGGAAGTTCGAGAAACCGGGTGACTACAGGGTGGCGGTCAATATCGCAGATCGCCGGAATGAGTCTGAGCTGATCCAGTACGAAGTGAATGCCAGTGTCATGAATGCCGTCAGTGAGCATGGTGAACATGGCTTTTTCTCCCATCATTTCGGAGGTGGTAAGTGGGGATGGTGGGGAGCCGGGTTCATGCTGCTCATGATGGTACCCATGATGATACTTGTCCTGTAATCCGATCAGTTCGAAATTACCCATACAGATAATTCGTGATATCAAACAGTTAGTTGCATTGTTGTAGCTGCGTGGTAATCAATACTAATGTAAATCTACTGCATCGCTTCCTGGAGAAAGTCGCTACATGGAAAAATCATCGATTCTTCGGCCAATCATCCTCTTTTTTTTCATTGTGGCAATCAGTCTACTCCACTATCTGACCCCGCTCCATCTTCCTTACCTGCACGACATTTTTCAGCGGCTCTATTACCTGCCGATTATTCTGGCTGCCCTCTGGTATGGCTTTCGTGGAGGTTTATTGTGCGCGGTCGTTGTCAGCATCGCCTACGCCCCTCATCTTCTTTTCCAGTGGGGTGGTCACCTGACCATGGAGATGGAGAAGTATCTTGAGATACTGATGTACAACGTTGTTGGTAGTGTTACTGGTCTGCTCTCCCAACGGGAGCGGGAACGAACGGTGGAACTCCAGAAAACCGCCCGTGGACTGGAGGAGTCGTACCAGAAGCTGCAACACCAGTCGGAGCGGATCATCACCATTGAAGAGCAGTTGCGTCGGGCCGAGAAACTGTCGACCCTGGGGGAAATGGCGGCGGTGCTGGCCCATGAAATCCGCAATCCGCTCGGTTCCATCCGGGGAACCGCCGAGATCCTGAAGGACGACTACAGGCCAGGCGACCCCAAGCACGAATTTATCGAGATCCAGATCAAGGAGACTGAGCGCCTGAACCGGGTGGTGGAAGATTTCCTGCACATGGCGCGGCCGCAACCGGCCGATATGAAGCCATGCCCGGTGCAGGAGGAGCTGGAGACGATCGTGACGCTGGTATCGAGCGATGCCAGGGAGCGAAACATCAAGCTCGTCATGCAACCGCCACCTGCTCCGGTAATAATCAGGGCCGATGGCGAAAAGCTCCGCCAGGCATTTCTCAATATCGTCATCAATGCCCTGCAGGCCACCAAGCCCGGCGGCAGCGTGATCATCGCCACGAAAACATATCAGGACGGCTTGTGCGAGATCCAGTTCCGCGATACCGGCCCGGGAATGGACGAGGAGACCCGGAAACGCATTTTTGAGCCCTTTTTCACCACCAAGCCGGACGGTACCGGTTTAGGTCTGGCGATTACAAAAAAGATTATCGAGAGCCATGGCGGCACCTTGCTGGTTGAAAGCGAAACCGGTCGCGGAACGACCGTTTTCGTCAGGCTGCCGCAGCAGACGGGAGAATAATCATGCAGCAGAAAATACTGGTCATCGATGACGACAACTCGCTGCGGCGGGTGCTGGAATACAATCTCCAGGAAGAAGGGTATGCAGTGCAGGCCGCCTCGTCAGGCGAGGAAGGTCTGTACTGGTTCGGCCAGTCCCGCCCCGATCTGGTTATTACCGACATGAACATGCCTGGCATGGACGGACTGATGGTGCTCAAGTCCATCAAGGAACGTTCCCCGGAGACGCTGGTCATCATCATTACCGCCTTCGGCACGGTCGATGTTGCGGTTGAAGCGATGAAGGCCGGCGCCTACGACTATATCACCAAGCCGTTCAACCGGGACGCCCTCAAACTGACGGTCAAAAAAGCGCTCCAGTTCAACGGGCTGGCTGCAGAGAATAAACGTCTGAAGAGCGAATTGTCGGACAAGGCCGACTTCCGCACCATTGTGGGGCAATCCAGGGAGATGGAAAAGGTCTTTGCGGTAATTAGCAAGGTGGCAGACACCGAGGCATCGATTCTGATCACTGGTGAGTCCGGCACCGGCAAGGAACTGGTGGCTCGCTCCATCCACGCCAACAGTTCCCGCCGGGAAGCACCGTTTGTAGCCATTAACTGTGCCGCCATCCCCCGTGACTTGCTGGAAAGTGAGCTGTTCGGCCATCTCAAGGGGGCCTTCACCGGTGCAATCAAGGACAAGACCGGCAAATTCCAATTGGCGGATGGCGGCACCCTGTTCCTGGATGAGGTGGGTGAGCTCCCACTGGAACTGCAGCCCAAGCTGCTCAGGGCGCTGCAGGAAAAAGAGGTGGAACCGGTCGGCGGGACCAAAGTCCAGAAGGTGGATGTCCGGATCGTCGCTGCCACCAACCTGGACATCGACAAGGCCATTGCCGGCGGCACTTTTCGTGAGGATCTCTACTACCGCCTGTCGGTCATCCCGGTCCATCTGCCGCCTCTGCGGGAGCGGCGCAAGGATATTCCGCTGCTGATCCGATATTTCTGCGGCAAGCATGGGAGCGAAAAGGTCACTTTTGCAAAAGATACGCTCGAAACCCTGGTCATGTACCCGTGGCCGGGCAACGTGCGGGAGTTGGAAAACACCATCGAACGGCTGTTGATAATGCGGAACGGAGATGAAATCAGCCGTGACGAGCTGCCGGAAAAATTCCGGGAAGCTGCCCCGATCGGGCACGCCGTGATAAAGCTCCCAGATGATGGGTATCCGCTTGAAGAACTTGAACGGGAAGTTGTTGTCCAGGCGCTGGAGCGCAATGCATGGAATCAGACGGCGGCAGCGCGTTTTCTCAGAATTCCCCGGCATACGCTCATCTACCGGCTTGAGAAATATGGAATTACCGTTCCGGGGCATTCGGCTGGCAAATAGCTTAAGTAATCTTAAGTAAACGCCGAACAGAAATAAAGTGCCATGCCACACTGAATTGCTAGGGGGATTATTTGTAGAATATTCACCACTCTTGGGGGATATTCTTCTGGCAGCTGACCCTTCTCGCAGTAAATAACCCATTAAATCAGCTAGATAACAATTGGCATGCAGTGTGTAATCCTAATGATATCGTCAATTTACGAATCAGGAGTTCCCATGAAATATCTGCGCTCACTTGCTTTACTGCTGCTCATATTCCTCTTTCCAGTCGTGACGTGGGCGGAGGAGATAAAACTGCCGCCCGAAAACCTGCCGCAACTCATTGATGCCGCTCTTGCCGGCAATCCGGAAGTGAAATCCTCCCAGTCCCGCTGGCAGATGTTTGCCAACAAGGCCAAACAAGCGGCAAGCCTGGAAGACCCGATGTTCATGTTGAAGCTGCAGAATCTGGTGGCGCGTGAGCCGTTCTCTTTCGGTGGCAGCGACCCTCAGACCGCCAAGGTGATCGGCATCTCTCAGCAGCTCCCTTTCTGGGGGAAACGGGATATCCGACAGGAAATGGCGAAGCACGAGGCCGAGTCCTACCGCTGGTCCATCGAGGAGCGCAAGCTTGAACTGGCCCGCATGGTAAAGGAGACCTACTACCAGATTTGGGCAACAGACAAGTCGCTGGAGATCGTGGCTAAAAACCTGCAATTGCTCGGCGACTTCGTGACCATTGCCGAGTCGAAATATTCGGTCGGCCAGGGGGTGCAGCAGGATATCTATAAGGCCGGGCTGGAAAAATCCAAGATGCTCGACATGCAGATCACCCTGAAACAGCAGCGCAAGAGCCTGGAGGCCAACCTCAACTACCTCCTGTATCGTCCGGGGAATACGCCGGTAGGCCCCATTGCCGATTTCTCCCTGCCAAAGATCACCCAATCCGCCGAACAGTTAAAATATCTGGCCGAAGAAAAACGCCCCCAGATGAAGAGCCTTTCCGAACTGGTCAGCAAGGGGCAGGCCGGACATCGCCTGGCCGAAAAAGAGTACTGGCCTGATTTCAACCTTTCCTTTGAATACATGTTCCGTGAAAAGGTCGATAACGACATGGTGAAAGACCCCGGCTACAACATGTTCACCGTCGGTGTTACCTTCAACCTGCCGTTCCAGCAGGAAAAGCGCCGGGCCATGGTGGCCGAGTCAACGTCTGAAACCAGCATGGCGACGGAAGAGCTGAATGCGCTCAGGAACACCATCTCCTATACCATCAACGACACCCTGGCCCAGATGGATCGGCGTTGGCGCCTGGTCGAACTGTACAAAGGGGGGATCATCCCCCAGGCCGAGCAATCCCTTGAGTCAGCGGTCATCAGCTACCGGGTGAGCAAGGTGGACTTCCTGACCCTGCTGGACGGCCGGATGAACCTGTTTAACTACGAGCGGGAACTGTACGAATCCCAAGCCGAGTACATGATGAAGCTGGCTCAGCTTGAGGCGGCGGTGGGGGGTGACATTACCGTGGCAACTGCACCACCGGTAGCGGCACAGCCTCCGACGGCGCCTCAGGCAGTTGCCCCTGCAGAGCCGGCAACACCTCCACAAACTCCGGCGGATGAACATTCAAAACATCACTAAATTCACCATATACGAGGTACGACACCATGGCCCTGAACAAAAAAATCGCAATCCCCCTGGCAATTATCATCCTGGCATCTATGGCAGGTGGTGGCTGGTATCTGTGGCAGAAGAAACAAGCCGCTCCGGCAACAGAACAGAAGGCAGCCCAGGGTAAGCAGCTCTACACCTGCTCCATGCACCCTTTCATCATTAAAGACAAGCCGGGTACCTGCCCGATCTGCGGCATGGAACTGATCAAGAAGATCGAAGGTGCTGCCGGTGGCGAGATGACTGCTGAACAGAAACAGCAGGCCGATATGCTCGGTCATGTGTCACTTTCGCCGACGCAAAGGGTTATGGCAAATGTAGCAACGGTTGCAGTAAAACAGACAGCTCTGAACAAAGAGATCAATGCTGTAGGCATTGTTCAGTTCGACCAGGCGCGTCAGGCCAAGGTGACTGCCTGGATCGCCGGGCGTATCGATCAGCTGCATGTGAACAAGGTCGGCGATATCGTCAGCAAAGACAAACCAGTGGCCGAAGTCTATTCCCCCGACCTGGTCGCTACCCAGCAGGAATACCTGCTGGCAGTCAAGAGCCGCGACCAGTTGAAGAACTCGCCGGTGGCGGCTATCTCCCAGAACGGCGAGGGGTTGGTAGCGTCGGCAAAACAGCGGCTGATGCTCTTCGGGGTGAAGGAGAGCCAGATTGCCGAACTGGAAAAGGCAGGCAAGCCGAATATCAAACTCCCCATCTATACCCCGCTCTCAGGAGTGGTGATCGAGAAAATGATGCAGCAGGGGCAATACGTCAACACCGGAGAGGTACTGTTCAACATCGCCGATCTTTCCAAGGTATGGGTTGAAGTGGAAGTTTACGAGAACGAATTCCCCAACATCCACATCGGGCAGCAGGTGGAGATTCGCTCCCAGTCATTCCCCGGCAAACCGTTCAGCGGAAAAATAGCTTACATCTACCCCTTCCTTGATCCCAAGACCCGGACCGTCAAGGCCAGGGTGGAGATGGACAACCCCGGAATGCGCCTGAAACCGGACATGTTTGTCAACGCCATCATCAAGGTGCCGCTCGGCACGTCGATTGTGGTGCCGGTAACGGCGGTCATCGATACCGGCAAGCGTCAGGTGGTCTGGGTTGAGGGACAGCCAGGCATGTTCGAGCCGCGCGATGTTCAGGTAGGTCAAAAGACCGATGACAAAGTCCAGATTCTTTCGGGGCTGAAAGCAGGAGAGAAAGTGGCGGTATCCGGTGGCTACCTGATCGATTCCGAATCGCAGCTGAAAGGTGGCGGCGGCCAGGATCACAGCAAACATACCGGTGGAAGTGCTAAACCGGCGACACAAGGACAGACACCTGCTGGAACTCAGCAACCTTCAGGAGGACATGAGGGCCATGGAGCGCCGGCCACGCAGCAGCCTCCGGCAAAAAAGGGGACGCTGAAGATGGATGACATGAAGATGTAATGACGACTACCTAACGATCTCCGACAAGGAATGCTGCCATGATAGAAAAAATCATCGAATATAGCGCCCGCAACCGGGTCATCGTCCTGATGCTCTTTGGGCTGATCATCGCCTGGGGGGTCTGGTCGGTCTTCAAGACGCCGGTTGATGCCATACCGGACCTGTCCGACAATCAGGTCATCGTCTTTACCGACTACCCCGGGCGCTCGCCGCAGGTGGTGGAGGATCAGGTCACCTACCCCCTGGCGGTGAACCTGCAGGGGCTACCCCAGGTCCGCGCCGTCCGCGCCTCTTCCGCCTTCGGCTTCTCCATGATCTATGTGATCTTTGAGGACAAGGCTGATATCTACTGGGCCAGAACCCGTGTGCTTGAGCGGCTGAACTACGCCGCGTCGCTGCTCCCCCCAGGCGTGGTGCCGACTCTTGGCCCGGACGGCACTGGTGTGGGGCACGTCTTCTGGTACACCATCGAAGGCAAAGGATACGACCTGGAGCAGCTGCGCACCCTCCAGGACTGGTTCGTCCGCTACCAGCTCAACACCGTGCAAGGGGTAGCTGAAGTTGCCTCCATCGGCGGGCTGGTGCGCGAATACCAGATCGACCTCGATCCAAGTAAGCTGTTTGCCTACAACATCAAGGTCAGCAAAGTGATGGATGCGGTCAAGGCTTCCAACAAAGACGTGGGTGGCAAGCTTATCGAGCAGGCTGATGCCGAATACCTGATTCGTGGTCGCGGATACGTAAAATCCAAGGAAGACCTGGAAAACGTCGTGGTTGGCGCTGACATGCGCGGCACCCCGATCTATGTCAGGAACCTGGGAACCGTGCAGATGGGGGGCGCAATCCGACGCGGTCTGTTGGAGATGAACGGTGAAGGCGAGGCGGTGGGGGGCATCGTGGTCATGCGCTACGGCGAGAACGCCCATGACGTCATTCACCGGGTCAAGGAAAAGATCAAGGAGCTGGAAAAGGGGCTGCCGCCAGGTGTGAAGATCATGGTCTCCTATGACCGTTCCGACCTGATCATGCGGGCAGTTGACACGCTGAAGAAAAACCTGCTGGAGGAATCGGTCGTTGTTTCGTTAGTGATCCTGATCTTCCTGCTGCATTTTCAGAGCGCTCTGGTGATCGTGCTGACGCTCCCGATCTCTGTTCTGATCGCCTTTATCACCATGAAGCTGATGGGGGTCACTTCCAATATCATGTCACTGGGAGGGATCGCCATCGCCATTGGCGTGCTGGTAGATGCCGGGGTCATCATGGTAGAGAATTGCTACCGCCATCTGTCTGAAATGCCTCCTGAAGAGCGTGCCAGAAAGCGGCTTGAGGTGGTTATCACCTCCGCCAAACAGGTCGGTCGGGCGATCTTCTTCTCCCTGGCGATCATCGTGCTCTCCTTTGTGCCGGTCTTCATGCTGGAGGGGCAGGAAGGGAAACTGTTCCATCCCCTGGCCTTCACCAAGACCTTCTCCATGATGGGGTCGGCCATGATCGCCATCACTCTGGTGCCGGTACTGATGTACTTCTTCATGCGCGGCAAAATGCCGCCGGAAAGCTCAAATCCAGTTTCCACGTTCTTTATCAAGCTATATTCCCCGGTCATCCGCTGGGTACTGGTCTGGAAGAAGACCACCATCTTTCTCAATATCGTTGCCCTGGCCATCGCTGTGCCGATGTTCATGAAGCTCGGTTCTGAGTTCATGCCGCCGCTGGATGAAGGGTCGTTGCTCTATATGCCGGTAACCCTCCCCAACGTCTCCATCACCGAGGCCAAGCGGCTGATTCAGGTTCAGGACCGTATCATCAAAAGCGTTCCCGAGGTAGAGCATGTGCTCGGCAAGGTGGGACGCGCCGAGACCTCCACCGACCCGGCGCCGGTTTCCATGTTCGAGAGCATCATTATTTTGAAACCCAAGGATAAGTGGCGTCCCGGACTCAAGAAGGCCGACATCGTGGCAGAGCTGGACTCCAAGCTGCAGCAGATCGGCGTGCGTAACGGCTGGACCCAACCGATCATCAACCGGATCAACATGCTCTCCACCGGGGTCAGAACTGACCTGGGGGTCAAGATTTTTGGTAATGACCTGAACGTGCTGAAGGATCTGGCAGTGCAGGCGGAAGCGATACTCAAGCCGATTCCGGGGGCCGCGGATGTCGTTGCTGAGCGGGTTACCGGCGGCAACTACATCGATATTGATATCGACCGGGAGGCAGCGGCCCGTTACGGCGTCAATGTCGGCGATATCCAGGATGTCATCGAAACCGCGTTAGGTGGCGAGATGCTCTCCACCACAGTCGAAGGACGCAACCGCTTCCCGATCCGCATCCGTTATCTGCGCGACTATCGTGACAACATCCCGGCCATCCGCCGTATCCTGGTAGCCGGAATGGAAGGTGCGCAAGTGCCGTTGTCGCTGGTCACCAAGCTGAAGGTCTCCACCGGTGCACCGGAGATCAACTCCGAGGGTGGTTTGCTCCGCTCGCTGGTGTTCCTCAATGTGCGCGGTCGAGACATGGGTGGCTTTGTCACCGAGGCCAAGCAGGTACTGGAGAAACAGCTCAAGCTCCCTCCGGGATATTATGTGACCTGGTCAGGACAGTGGGAGAACCAGATCAGGGCCAAGGCCCGCCTGCAGGTGCTGATACCGCTCGGAATGGTGATCATCTTCATCCTGCTCTACTTCACCTTCCACTCGGCCCTGGAGGCGAGCATGGTCATGCTCTCGGTGCCCTTTGCCCTGGTGGGAGGGGTCTACTTAGTCTCGGCGCTCGGATATAATCTGTCGGTTGCGGTCTGGGTCGGATTCATCGCCCTGTACGGCATTGCCGTGGAGACCGGGGTGGTGATGGTCATCTACCTGCATGAGGCTCTGGACAGAAAGCTGATCAACGGCCCCTGTTCGGAGCAGGACATTTACGACGCGACCTTCGAGGGTGCGGTGCTCAGGCTCAGGCCGAAATTGATGACTGTAGCCGTGGCGCTCCTCGGTCTGATCCCGATCATGTGGTCAACCGGCACCGGCGCCGACGTCATGAAGCCGATCGCTGCACCAATGATCGGCGGCATGATCTCCTCGGCGGTGCACGTCCTCATCATGACGCCGGTGATCTTTGTGCTGATGAAGAAGCGGGACCTGAAAAAAGGGAAGTTGCACTATTCGGGGATGAAGCACTAAGGGGTTCACTCGCAGCATTGAGGAATATGCTACGCACCTGTTGAATATTCTCTAAAGCGATAAGCGATCTGTCTCAGCAAAGTAAGTAATATTAGATAGATATGGTTTGGCATCGTTACTGCTTGATAGATATCGTGGTCAATCACTTGAGAAGGAGAATTTGCGGCATGAATAAAGTATTGCTTTTGGTTAGTCTGATGTTGCTCTTGGCAGTGGTATCCGGTTGCGCGGAATTTGACAGGTCAACCTATCGCTCAGATCAGTATAGTAGCGGCGGACATTCACATCATTAATTCGTCAGTGACATCTTAACCTCAAACAAAGGAGAAATTACGACATGAAAAAATTGATTCTGGCAGTTGCCGCAATTCTTGCTCTCAGTGCCCCGGTAGTTTTTGCTGCAGACCATGGCGATCATGGTGGCGGACACGATATGGGGCATGGCGGTCATCAAGGTGATGTCGCCCATGAAGAAGTTGTGGATGGTGTAAAGGCGACTTTCAAGGTCATGAGCATGAAAGAGCACATGAAAGCCATGAAGATGGAGATGCCGAAGGAAATGAAGGAGACCCATCACATCGCGGTTGAGTTCAAGGATGCCAAGAGCGGCAAGGCCCTGACCGAAGGCCAGGTGACGGTCAAGTTGCAGAACCCGGACAAGAGCGATCAGACCAAGGATCTGATGGGGATGCAGGGACATTTCGGTGGCGATTTTGACCTGTCAAAGAAGGGTAAATACGGGGTCATGTCCAAGTTTCAACTGAAAGACGGCAAGACCCGCAGCGCAAAGTTCTGGTATACGGTCAAATAAGATAGCCTGCATCCAAGTTGTAACATGGGGATGGTTCAGGCTATGGACCATCCCCATTGTCGTTCGGGGGCAAGAATGAAACGTCTCGTTGTATTATTGATAATGGTTTTCGTGGTAGCGCTTGCTGGTTGCGACAAGGGTAAACAATCATCTGCACCGACTCAACCCGGCAAAGTAGTGACCACCGCTGCCTATGAAAAATATTTTGGTGCTGCGCCGCCTGTAGACAAAGGCACTGCATATGCTTTTGTGATCTATTTCCCGTCGAGCAAAGAAATGGGAAAGGTGGTTCCGTTCCCTTTTTTCACCTTTGATGAAGGAAGCCTGAAAAAAGTGGCGGTGGAGCGCCTTCTTAGTGGCATGGACGTGGGCAGTTATCAGGGAGAATTCCTTTCTGTCGCGAGCGGGGCTCGACTGTTATCTTTAAAAGATGATCAAGGAACCGTCACCCTGAGCTTCAGTAAAGAGTTGAATGCGGCACATCCTGATGAGTTTATACTCGCTTTAAACTTGACCTTGCGTCAGTTCAAGGGCGTAAAAGACATCCGGCTCCAGGTTGATGGGAAGGATGTGCCATTAACCGCGTCGGCAAATGGCTCCGAAGATGGCATAGTTCAGCAGCCAACACCGCCGCGCCTGCTGAGTGTCACTGCCATGCGTGACAAAGGCGCCAGCAATGTTGAGGATGTGAATACCTTTTTCGACCGCCCGGTTGACGTGAAGGAGTTGAAGCTGTTCTCCAAAGACGGCAAGCCTTATGAAGGGGACATCTACCATTCCGTGTTCGACATGGCGGCAGTCTTGAAACCAAAGGACTCATCCCAGTTCAAAGAGCGACTGCCGATACGGGCACGCTGGAAAGTAGTTGACAAACTTGGCAGGCAGGCTGAGGGTGATAATGTCTGGTTATTGGAAGTGAAGGAGCATTGATAATAATGCCGGGGGATACTCAATGATAAACAGGTACGTTGCTGCGGCAACAATGCTTGTGGCAGGTCTGGTCTATTCCGGTGTTGCTTCTGCCCATGGCACGGAAAAGCATGATAAACATGCAACTGATGAGCAGATGAAAAGGTTGCATGCCATAATGCCAATGTTTTCCCTTGTGGCGGCAGACCTTGAAAATGCTATTGAAAAGGGTGATGCGGCAGCAGTGGAACTTCAAGCAGGAAAGATGCTGCGGGCAATCCCTGATTTGAAGAAGTCAAGGCCGCATAAAAACGTCAAGCAGCACAAAAAATTTGTGGAGTTAGCCGAATCTTTGGAGTTGACCTTAATATCGACTAGGTTAATGGCGGGAAAGGGAGACTTTAACGGTGCAAGAAAGGCATTCAAAAAGGTTGAGGAAGTCTGTGCAGCTTGTCATGCGCATTCCGCTGAAGTCGGCCACCTGATC
>MTLD01000104.1_pt1 | contig 47083 bp, 39 predicted proteins | sample 1982471 | NCBI WGS metagenome assembly MTLD01 (sample SAMN05712604, study PRJNA340218) | biofilm metagenome | isolation source: sample SPM anode biofilm adapted to -50 mV | place: USA | collected 2012-02-03
TAGCTCATCAGATGATCGACATAGGCATCGATAATCGAGATCTGCTGATAACTGCCACGCAAAGAAGCATCGACCGGGGCAAAGTTGTTTTCTTCTGCCAGTCGCTGAATATCGCGTAAACCGGTATCACCACTGATTGGTTTTGCCCCTTCACGCACCAGCTTCATGCCGTTGTAATCCATCGGATTATGACTGGCCGTGACTTCGATGCCGCCATCGACACCTAAATGAAACGTAGCAAAATAGATCTCTTCGGTGCCGGAAAGGCCGATATCCAGCACGTTGGTGCCGGCATCGCGCAGGCCGTTAGCGACGGCTTGTTTGAGGCTTTCACTGGTGAGGCGAACATCACCGCCGATTACCACGGTTTTCGGCTTGGCGAACTCACCGTAAGCACGGCCAATGCGGTAGGCAATCTCTTCGTTCAATTCGTCACCAAGGCGCCCGCGGATATCATAGGCTTTGAAGCAATTTAAGGTATCTGACATGTTATAATTCCAGAAATCAAAAAGTTAGAAATATAAAATTCTTTAAAAGCAGTTTCAGGCTCGGCCGTATTTATCCCAGAACCGCTCAATATCATCCTCAGCCAGATAGCTGCCAGAACGAATTTCAATCACCTCCAGTGGAATTTTGCCAGGATTCTCCAGTGAATGTTTCATGCCTAACGGAACATAGAAGGACTGATTTTCGCTAAGTAGCATAGACTTATCACCACAAGTCACCTTGGCAGTGCCCTGCACTACAACCCAGTGTTCGGCTCGGTGATGATGCATCTGCAGGGAAAGTTGTTCGCCCGGTTTGATTGAAAGTCGTTTTACCTGATAACGCTCGCCCTGATCGATGGAGTCGTATTTACCCCATGGGCGATAGACCTCACGATGAACATGATGCTCAGACCGGCTCGCAGCCTTAATCTGTTCTACGATCTTTTTAACATCCTGAACCTGATCTCGAGCAGCAACCAATACCGCGTCTTTTGTCTGAACAACAACCAGATTATCTACTCCGACGGTTGTGACCAACGATGATTCCGCGAAAATATAATTATTCCGGCTATTATGTGACAACACATCGCCTTGATAGACATTCCCTTCTGAATCTTTTTCAGAAATATCCCACAGCGAAGACCAGGACCCCACATCACTCCAGCCAGCATCCATTGGTACAACCACCGCATCGGCAGTTTTTTCCATGACGGCATAATCGATTGAATCGTCAGGACATTGCATAAACGCATCTTTATTGACCCGAACAAAATCCAGATCAGGTTCAATAACCTGCATTGCCTGCTGACAAGCCTGATAAATATCCGGACGGAATTGCTTAAGTTCATCCAGATAACGGCTTGCCCGGAATAAAAACATCCCACTATTCCAGTAATAATCACCGCTGGCAACATAACTCTGTGCGGTTTGCAGATCCGGTTTTTCAACAAACTGAGCGACACGATAAGCAGTGGCTGAATTATCACTGTGCTCGGGAAGAGGCTGAGTATCGCCGCGTCGGATATAACCATATCCTGTTTCCGGCCCTGTAGGCACAATGCCAAATGTGACCAGTTTGCCAGCCTGAGCATACGGAACCGCCTGATTCACAGCAGAACAAAAAGCTTTCTCATCTTTAATAACATGATCCGCCGCCAAAACCAGTAACAACGGATCTTCTGAATTCCCGGAATTTACCTGTTTCAACGCTTGAATGGCTGCCAGCGCAATCGCCGGTGCTGTATTTTTACCAACTGGCTCCAGAATGATATTACCGGAAAGCAAATTCAGTTCGCGTAGCTGCTCAGCCACAAGAAAGCGATGAGACTCATTACTGATCACCAGTGGTTGTGCACACTGAATTTCATCCAAACGCAAAATAGTATTTTGCAACATGGTATGAGTGCCTTGTAGGGTAAGAAATTGCTTCGGAAATAACCCACGGGAGAGAGGCCATAAGCGGGTACCGCTACCACCGGCCATGATGACAGGAATTAACACGAATTAGCATCCTTTCTTGAAACTTAAGAATTTGATGATTGCTGTAGCCAATAACTTTTGTACATACTTAATTTAGGTCGTAGCCAAAGAGGAAGCTTCTGATAATTCCGTCCCATCTTATAACCAGCCAATTTACACGCATTAGTAATTAGTGCTCTGGGGATCCAACCAGGCGCATTTTCCAACAAATAAGAAAACTCTGAACGGATATAACGCATACCCTCCCCACCGGCACCACCAAATTCTTTTTGAATCCATGGTTCACAGGCGTGAAAAACTCCAGTATCAAAATAACGGCGAAACTCATCCCATGGAGAATAATTATGAGAGTGTTTGACCGAAGCTTCTGCACAGTAAACGACTTTATAACCAGATTGTATCATTTTAGCCGTTAAATACATATCTTCAGCCAGAATAGTATTATCCGGAAAGCCACCTAGTTGATTAAATACACTAGTACGGTAGGCTGCAAATGAATTTGACATAAAGGCAGTTTTAATGCCTAAGCGAGAAATATCATTTAAGCTCTTGGTTTCTGAATGGCTGGGATAATTGAACATACGCGCATGAATAGCCAATGGATTTGCATCATCATGCGGGAGTTGACGACCGCATACAGCAGAAATAGTCGGATCAACAAAGCAAGATAATAAGTATTCTAAAGAACAAGGCTGTGACAATAACGCATCCTGAGTCAAAAAAACCAACACATCCTGTTGGCCTGCAAGTTCTACTGCATAATTACGCGTACCGCCATGGTTAAACGATTTAGGTGAAATTGTATGAACCCTGATCCCAAATTCTTCAGCTAAAAAGACAGTAGAATCAGTAGAGCTTGAATCAACCATGATAATTTCATCAGGTTTTACTGTTTGTTGTTCTACAGCTTTTAACCATTCACTCCAATGATCCCCAGCATTACGAGTCGGGACAATAACAGCAAATTTCATGAGGTAGACACCTTTTTTAACCACTCAGTAATCATACGACTCATATTTTTTTCATCATACAATTTAACCTGTTCTTTCCCACGTGCGATAAATTCATCAGCATTTGTCTCTAATATGTTAAAAGCCGATTCCCAACTCGAAAGGTCGTCGGGAGACACATAAATAGCCGATCGCCCCAATACTTCATGGAATACAGGAATATCTGAAACAATAACAGGAGTACCGCTGGCCATTGCTTCAATCGGTGGAATACCAAATCCCTCATCAACTGATGGGTAAACTAATGCTGAAGCTGATGCATAAAGAGATTTGAGATCTGAAAAACTTAGTTCATGCCTTAAATCAACCGAGTCTTGCAGACCAAGAAAATTAATACGCTGCTGCAGAAAATCCGCATATTCCGTTCGACCGCATACAATAATCAAGCGATACTTTTTCTGCCAAAAGGCATTAGCATCAAATAAGGTATGGATATTTTTGTGTTTCCAACTAGAGCCAACAGCCAAAATAAAAGGTTTTTTCTTTTGTGAATTATCAAATTCCTTTGCATCTACGGAATTATAGATTACTGAAATATTTTTCTCTGAAAAGAGATAACATTCTGCTATTTGCTTCTTAACAGACTCAGAGACTGTCAGCACATGATGACAACGTTTTAACAAACGTGGCAAGAGCCATCTAAAATAGATGCTTTGCATAAAAGAATCTGGATGATGGTATGGACGCAAGTCATGAATGGTAATGATTTGACCTTTGAGTATTGGCAAGCCATGATGTGTTGTTGAAACAATCATCTGCCCCTTGGATTTAAATAACAATTTAATTGCTAGAAACTGACTGTATATGAACCACAATAGCGGACGAAGACGGGATACTTTTGACGTATTTGAAATTAAATCAGGCACAGAAACAATAGTACAATCAAATTTAGAGAAAAAATTCGCATGAGATTTGGCGCAAATTATCCCATCTAAATAGCCTAATCCATGTACAGCTTGAATAAACTTTAAAGAATATTGCCACATTCCCGTGCCAGACCTACCAATTCTACTTAAGTTTACGAACATTGGATACCTTAGTTTTGATAACTAGAAAAAGAATTACGGCCAAAAAGACATGCTCAAAGAACAGCCAGCCAGTACCTAATGGAATTAGGTCAATTCCACATAAAAAAATAAATGGAAGGAAATAATACACAGAACAATCAATTATAAGTCTATTTCTGAAGAATCCGATTAGCATACCCTTTAAAAAAAACAGAAAAGAAACAACAAAAATAGTTAACACGCCAAAGTCTGCATAATATTCTCCATAACCGAAAGATGGCATACCTTCATTATTATTAAACCTACCAGGATAAAACTCTTTGACTAGCCTATAGTAGCCAAAATCTAAAGTTTTATCTGGATATATGGCCCTAGGTATTCTTGAGTAAAGCTGGGCCTCAAGCATCAGTATGCCATTGCGTGATTCATAATCAGAATCAATGACTAGAGCAGAATTACGAGTATAGTCCGAATAATTTGCCATCTTTACTAAAAAGTTTTCATCCCCAGAAAATGTCAAATAAAAGAACAAAGATATAATAACAGAAACGAAAGCAGCGACAGAGAACATAAATTTAAAGCTTAAGCTTTTCTTCAAAACATAAACCCTATATAACAGATATGCCATGATCATTGCCAAAATAGGGGTTTTATTTCCGTGCAAAATTAATAAAATCACATTAAAAGACGTCACCCCAAAATGAAACCACCATTTTTTTATGTAAAACCCCAAAATTATTGATAACTGAGTACACATTAATGACATAAAAAAATATACGCCATAACCAGTTCTGGTTTTTTCATATATATATCTAGGATTCAGCAGATATGATGAATATTCAATTAAAATGGGCAAATAAACCATAAAACCTGCCACACAAAAAACAAGCGAAATCCAAAAATACCGATAATTATTTTTCTTAAAATACCAATTCGCAGGAGTGGTATATTTTTTCTTTATTACAAATATATAACCTATGACAAGAAAAAAATACATAGAAAAATAAGACATATATATATATGCGTATGTGACTGGATTTTCTTTTCCGGGCATCAATAAAACATGAAGAATTTCAAAAATAAAATATGTTGGAACTATAACAAACAAGCTAGGAGTTAGAATATTTACATAACTACTCTCTCTCCTTGAGAGATAGAGATATAAAATAGTCCAACAAATCAAACTAAATAAAGAAATGAAAACTATAAACACGATATAGCCTACTTAACAAATGTAATTATTTTACCTACCATAAAAGCTTTACTCCATTCCAGCCTACGGAGTCTATTAAAAAATACACCAAAAAGAGACAGCCATACAAATAGATAATATTTTCTATTTCTATTTTTAGTCAAAGTCAGTTTGTTTTTTACTGCATAGAAGTCAGAAAAAACACTGCGGCCACCATCCATACTAGCCCCTTCTTTATGATAAACCACACTCTTACTTGCAACACCAAGCGAGAACAAACCTTTTGCACGCAAGGCTAAGTCTATTTCCTCATAATAAAGAAAATAGTCTTCGCATAAGAGTCCTATTCTCTCTAACAATGGCCTAGTCAACAGCATTGATGCACCAATTATATAATCTATCTTTTTCGCCACCGCTATATCATCAAATTCTGACTGACTATCAGAAAATGCCGCGTAATGTTTTGTTGTACAAAGCCACGGATTATACAAGCCACCAAGCCCTTGCAATTTACTGCGATCATGATGATAAACAAGTTTCGAACCACATATACCTATTTTCGGATTTGATTCACACCGTTTCACCATATGATAAAGGCTGTCCGGTTCAACTTCAGTATCATTATTCAATACCCAAACATAACTCATATCTGGTTGATTCATAGCAAATCGGATACCAACGTTGTTTCCGCCGGCATAACCAAGGTTAGCACCAGTCTGTATGAGATATATTGACTTATCCTCTTCAGGAATTAAATAATGCAGAGAATTTTCTTTACTTAATTCAATTAAACAACAATTTGTCATATATCCAGAGGACTGTTTTTTCTGATTAATCAGCCAATCTCGGATGTCAGAATAAGAATTGTCAGGTGAAGCGTTATCACAAACAACAATACGAAACTTAACGTCTTTTAGGAAAAATAAACTGTTTAAGCATGCAATAGTATCAGCAGCCCCTTTCCAATTTAACACAATGATGTAAATCATTCATAAAATCCTGCAATTTCTTAGCTAAAAGATTGATTTTAAATAAAATATTTAAAATCAATCTGACATTTCATTCAATTTTATAGAAAGAAAATATAGAGAAAGGAAATCCACTGCAACCCTTATTGACCAAGCAAAAGCAACTCCTATCAAAAAATAATACTTTGACAATACATACAACAACACTAAATATGGTATAAGTTCAAAAGCGTGCAATATTGCTGTTATATGGGATTTGCCTGTGGCTTGAATTTTCGCAAATGGTATTTGTGCCAACGAATTAAAAATAAACCCAACAAGCAATATTTTTAATATTGTTGTTGGTTCACCTGAATATTCATTCCCCATCCAAATGATCATTATCTCCTGAGCATAAATAAAGCCTAAAATAATCATGGGCAAGCATACAGAGACAATCAGTAAATAACTAATTTTCTCAAGATGTTTTTTTTCTGAGTTGCTTGTTGCATTACTCAATTTTGGGAAAAGAGCTCTTGCCAATGCACCAGGAACATTTAGTGCGCGAGATATACCTTCTGATGGTGCAGTATAATATGCAACCTGATTTGCGCCTAATGTATTAGATATAATAAACCTGTCAAAATATACCATTATTGGGCTGATGATGTTACTCACTGTCATCCAGCCGCCAAACTTAATCAATCGCTTAAATACATATCGATGAAATAACAAACCACTATGAATAATTATCTTACGGCAAAACCAAAAACTAATGATTAATGATATACATCGACCAAGCAGCAAACCAACAATAGCTGTTGTTAATGTAGGGGAATGTAAAATAAAAACTGCAGGTATACCTGCTATACAGGAATTACTTATCACTTTCTGTATATTAATATTAGCGAACTGTTCATGGCCTTCAAGATAAGCCAACCAGACTTGATTTAACAAAAAAACAGGAATAGAAAATGCCAATACTTTAAATGCTAACTCTGTATCATTGCTATTTGTTGTAGATATCTTCAATAACGATGGAGCTAATGGTGTCATTACATATATCAATAATGCAGCTATGCTGCCAAAAATACATATAGTAACAGTCGAAGTTGACATTATTTTTCTTTGTTCTATTTCGTCATTACGATTTATTGCTATTTCACGAATAACTGCTCTTGTTAATCCAGCATCGAATATACTGGCATATCCAACTATAGCAAAAGCTAACGTGAATAAGCCAAACTTCTCCATTCCTAAATGACGAGCCAACACACCAAGACTAGGTATAGCGACCAGTGTAGGAATTATGAATCCACCTAAATTCCATATACTGTTTTTAATTAAACTCATCTATTTGTATCCAAAAAATAAATACAACTGACCTTTAGATAACTACCTTTTTATCTTTAACATTTTATCAAAGATTAGCATTCATTTTAGCTTACCATAAATATGGTGTTTCAATTACTATCTTCTTTATTAAATAGAGATAATATAAAGAAATACATTACACTAATGATCAACCCAAAAACCACACCAAGGACTAATATTAATACTCTTTTTGGTTTATCTTTAGTTACCGGTTCATCTGGCATATCAATAAATCCAAATGCTTGGCCTTTTACTGAGCTAATCTTGATTTCATTCAATGTTTTCAACTGTTGCTGAACATCAAAATAACGCTTCGCCAATGTAGGCTCAGATGCTTTCACTGAGGCTAGTTTTGCCGATAATGCTTTACTACCAAGCAGATACATCGTTGAATCGCTTATTTCTGTTGGTAAATTAGCAGATGTTTCAATCAGATTCATTTCTTTCGCCTGAGCCAGCGCATCAGATACATTCTTTATCTGCAGTTTTAGCATATCCTCTGCACTGCTTTCTAATGCTTTAGCTTCTGCAGCGAGATCCTGGCGAAATTTAATAAGTAAAAGAGTCAGCTCATGCTCATTATTCTTAACAACCTTTGCATTCACTGATGCAATATATTGTTGTAATAATATCTGAGATTGTTTGGATGTATTTGCAGATAGAGCTATTGTGTCAAAAGTTTTCTTCACATCATCAGCTGCCGTGTACTTAATATCTTTTTCAGTAATTTCTTTTAATATTATTTTCTGATCACGCTGTGGTTTGCCTTTAATTTTTTCTTTATAAAAATCAGAGCTAACAACAAATTCTCTTCTTTCATCCAGAGAATTTAAAGTATCTTTAAACTCTTTAAATACATTGGTTTGTAAATTAGCAAATTGCAGTTGCTTGGCATCTTCCGTTTTAGTCTGCATGCCATCCGGAGTCGTAACCATTGGCGCATTACGCTCCAGATTTTGAGCCAGCTGATAAAACTCGCCCATATCTGAGGCTTTCGGTGCAGTAATAACCGCCTTCGACGTCCATACCTCTTCCGCTGTAAAAGCATAGATCCCGGCCACCAATGTCGTTGCCGCAGTGATCAACGCAATTTTAGCCTTTTGCTTCCAGAGTGTACGGAACAGCTCTACCAGATCAATTTCATCGTTGTCCTGATAAGGCATTGGGTATGGATAAGGCATGTTGGCTTGTTGCGGGAACTCTTTGTTATTCATAATTCACTCAAATTCACTGTGGGTGATAATAATTCGTATTAATAAAAAGTGGGTTATGCTGAATTTTTTCTACGCTACCGCCCCTGGCTTACCACTGCCACAGTGCGGATAGGTATTTAAATTGTGGGAAAGGCCACTCAACAAATGGGTAGCCTTTCTGATTTATATCGCAATGATTACTCGTTATATCCATCAGGATTTTTTGATTGCCAGCGCCAGGTGTCCTGCATCATATCTTGCAGGTCGCGTTCAGCTTTCCAGCCTAAATCATTGTCTGCATAAGCCGGGGCAGCCCAGCATTCGGCGATATCACCGGGGCGGCGATCAACGATCTGATAAGCGATCTGTTTACCAGACGCCTTTTCAAATGCCTGGATCATTTCCAGCACTGAGTAGCCCTGGCCGGTGCCGAGGTTATAGGTCAGCACACCGCGTTCACGTTTGATGCGTTCGATGGCTTTGATATGGCCGATAGCCAGATCGACCACATGGATGTAATCACGTACGCCGGTGCCATCCGGTGTCGGGTAGTCGTTACCGAATACGGAGAGTTGCGGTAAACGGCCAATGGCAACCTGGCTGATAAATGGTAGCAGATTGTTGGGAATGCCGTTAGGGTCCTCCCCCATCGTGCCTGACGGATGTGCACCAACGGGGTTGAAGTAACGCAGTAATACGATGCCCCAGCGCGGATCGGCTTTTGCCACATCACGCAGGATCTCTTCAACCATTAATTTGGAGCGGCCATACGGGTTAGTCGCTGACAAAGGAAAGCTTTCGTTAATCGGTACCGCGAGTGGATCACCGTAAACGGTCGCAGAAGAACTGAATACCAGATCAAACACATTATGCTGCTGCATCACCTCGCACAGCGTCAGCGTGGCAGCAATGTTGTTCTGGTAATACTTAAGAGGAAGACGGGTTGATTCACCCACGGCTTTCAGGCCGGCGAAATGAATGACTGAATCAATCTTTTGTTCTTTGAAGATAGTCGTGAGTGCCTGTGCATCGCGTACATCAATCTGATAGAACACCGGGGTCTTACCGGTTAATGCCGCAATACGGTTCAGAACTTCAGGATGTGAATTGCAGAAGTTATCTGCGATAACAACTTCATAGCCGGCATTCAACAGTTCAACTGTGGTGTGACTGCCGATGTAACCCGCACCACCAGTGACTAAAATACTCATAAGCTTCCCTGTAACTCAGTTTTACCGATTGACTGTTATTTTTTCTAATCGGTTATGTGCGGCTGTCATTCTAAACAGGATGATGAAGCTTGACCATTAGTTTTGTTTCAGCAACAGCCGTACCGGTTAAAGCTTACTCATCAACAGAAGAAAAAAACTCAAGACCAACTCGTTGAATATGTTTAAGCAATTCCGGATTATCTATAGTGTGCTTCAGAATAAGATCAACTTTCCACGGCAGATAAAGTTCTTCAATCAAATCGCTTAATTTAAGCAAATCGAACAACGTCAGCGCGTTCGCTTCTATACAAAGATCGATATCAGAACCATTCCTGTAGTTCCCTTTTGCCCGTGATCCAAACAGTATAACTTTACTGATCCGGGGTTCTGAGCGAAAAACATGCTTCAGTTGCTCGACAACCTGTATCGGTAGCCCGTATTTTTCGCCGGTATTCATATTGCGGTGCTTTTCAACTGCTGCATTGATAGCAGAAATGACATGAACTCTGCGTGATAACTATGAAGGATAAGATCCGTTATCTCATCGGCTATACCCTGATTGTAGGTATGTGAAGTCTGGTTACGACTTTTTATCATCGACATCCACACCTCTCCGTTTGTTATCAGATTTTTACTGAAAGCTTCGCGAACCGCATCACGGGAGCCGGTAATAGACGGATTCCCCTGATAGGCAAAATAGTCTTTCATGACATTCCATGCCAGCTCGTGGGTAAATTCAAAGGATTGGATCAAACCCTGCTTTTCAAGGTTAGATAAGGGACGCTGCGTAGCAAGCTCAACGGCTTCGGTCAGATTAGATAGCGCTTTAGTGTAATTTTCCAGCCGCTGCAGCCAGCGAATATCCGTTTCCATACCATTCTCATACCAAATTCAGCTGATATCAGTGTAATGGATTGCAACTACAGAGCCAATACAAAGGGCGCTTAAAGCGCCCTTCGGTGAACCGGGTCAATCAACCCAGCGAGTCGACGTCTTCGATTTTGGTGTGACGGACATCTTTGCCTTTGACGCAGTAGATGATGTAGTCACTGATATGCTGGCAGCGATCGCCGATACGTTCGATAGAACGGGCGGACCAGAGTACGTCCAGTACCTGCGGGATGGTACGTGGATCTTCCATCATGTAAGTCATCAGTTCGCGGATGATGGACTCATACTGACGGTCGATCTTGTCATCTTCATGGTACAGACGTACTGCGGCTTCAACGTCCATACGGGCGAAGGCATCCAGTGCATCGTGCAGCATTTTGATGGCCAGACGGCCCATGCTGTCGAGTGATACCAATGGCGGCTGGGTACGGCCTGCATTTTTCAGAACCATACGGGCCAGTTTATCGGCCACATCGCCCATCCGTTCCAGATCGGTAACGGTTTTGGAAATCATCAGGATCAGACGCAAATCGCTTGCGGCCGGCTGACGTTTGGCAATGATGCGGGTGCACTCTTCATCAATGGCGATTTCCATCGCATTGACTTTGAGATCCGTCTCAACAATATTGCGCGCCAGTTCGATATCCTGCGAATGGATCGCTTCCAGCGCATTGCTCAGTTGCTGTTCGACCATGCCGCCCATGGCTAACACGCTGCTGCGAATAGTTTCCAGTTCGGTATTAAACTGACCGGAAATGTGCTTGTTTACTTCCACGTTAACCTCCCGGGCTATTAACCGTAACGACCAGTGATGTAGTCTTCGGTTTTCTTCATCTTCGGCTTGGTGAAGATAGTGTTGGTGTCACAGTATTCGATCAGTTCACCCATATACATGAACGCAGTCTGATCAGAAACACGCGCTGCCTGTTGCATATTATGCGTTACGATCACAACGGTGTATTTGCTCTTCAGCTCATTAATCAATTCTTCGATGGTTAACGTTGAAATTGGATCCAGTGCTGAGGTTGGTTCGTCCAGCAGCAGGACTTCCGGCTCAATCGCGATAGCTCGGGCAATAACCAGACGTTGTTGCTGACCACCGGAGAGGCCGAAGGCATTTTCATTCAGACGATCTTTTACTTCTTCCCACAAAGCGGCACCACGCAGACTGCGCTCTACGGCTTCATCCAGCTGACGACGGTCGTTGATACCCTGCAGACGCAGGCCATAAACCACGTTTTCATAGATAGATTTCGGGAACGGGTTCGGACGCTGGAACACCATACCAACACGGCGACGCAAGGCAGCAACATCGACACTGCGATCGTAAATGTTTTTGCCGTGCAGCAGGATCTCGCCTTCAATACGGCAGATCTCAACCAGATCGTTCATGCGGTTGATGCAGCGCAGCAGGGTTGATTTACCACAGCCTGACGGGCCGATGAAGGCAGTTACCTGCCCTTTCGGGATCTTCATGCTGACATCAAACAGAGCCTGTTTGTTGCCGTAATACAGATCCAGTCCTTTCACTTCCAGCGCTGTTTTATCTTCCGCCAGATTGACCAGATCAAGAGCTTCGCTGTTACTGATAGTCGGGGTTACATTGATCATATTTTCCTCTACTCCGGAAAAGCCTTTGTTCCAGGGCGGTAAATTAGTTATCCAGCGCGCGATATTTTTCACGCAGATGGTTACGAATACTGATTGCGGTCAGGTTCAGACCGACAATAACGGTGACCAGCAGGAACGAGGTGGCATACACCAGCGGACGTGCCGCTTCTACGTTCGGACTCTGGAAACCGACGTCAAAAATATGGAAGCCCAGGTGCATGAATTTGCGTTCTACGTGCACATAAGGGAAGTTACCATCAAGCGGCAGTGTTGGCGCCAGTTTGACCGCCCCCACCAGCATCAGCGGTGCAACTTCACCTGCTGCACGGGCAATTGCCAGGATCAGACCGGTCATAATCGCCGGGCTCGCCATCGGCAACACGATGCGCCACAAAGTTTCCGCCTTGGTCGCGCCCAGTGCCAGTGAACCATGACGAACGGCACTCGGGATACGGGATAACCCTTCCTCGGTAGACACAATCACAACTGGCAGCGTCAGGATCGCCAGGGTCAGTGCCGACCAGATCACGCCCGGCGTACCGAATACCGGATTAGGTGATGCTTCCGGATAGAAGATCTTATCCAGCGAACCACCGACCATGTATACGAAGAAACCTAAACCAAATACGCCATATACAATCGATGGCACGCCCGCCAGGTTGATCACGGCAATGCGGATCAGTTTGGTCATCGCGTTCTTACCGGCATATTCGTGCAGGTAAACCGCGGCAACAACCCCCAGTGGCGTCACGATCACCGTCATCAGCAATACCATGAAGACAGTACCGAAAATGGCCGGGAATACCCCGCCTTCGGTGTTGGCTTCACGTGGTTCGTCACTGACGAACTTACCAATCTGATGGAACCAGTGCCCTATTTTTTGCAGCAGGTTCATCTGATTCGGCCAGTTCACATCCAGCACCAGTGTCAGAGGAATACTCACTTCCATGCCACGCATATCTTTGACAATCAGAGTGTCATGGCTGGCCTGTTCACGCAGTTCAAACAGACGTTTTTCCAGTACATGGTACTCTTTGCCTAAAGCGTCACGCTGATCAGCGAAGGATTTCTGAGTGGCATCATTCCATTCATTATTCAGCTGTAATTTGCGTTCTTTCATACGCAATTTTTCCAGCTGATAGTTGATGGCACCGATCTCGCCTTTTTGCAGATCATCCGCTTCTTCGTTCAGGGCACGAACACGGCTCAGATGTTCAGGTAATACTTTATGAACATCTTCCGTCAATGGTTTGCCATCAACCATAAGATGCTGAATATAGCCATAAAAGTTACCGTTCGTAGAACGTTCCAGAATAGCCAGCTCGGCAGGTTCTGAACGTTGCTTGATATCCGTTTCCAGTACCCAGCGGAAATCGAGCGGAACGAATTCACGGTTACCGGTCTTGATCAGATAACGGGTCAGTACTTCATCCACATTATCCGGTAATGTCACACCGGTAGCCCGGATACGGGCACTCGGTACCAGTTCGTCTTCATACAATTCACCGATGATGACTTCCTGTTTGCCGTTTTCTGAAATCTGCCATTCATAGATGGTGTGCGGCCAGAAATAAACCAGACCACGCCAGCCAATCAGCATCAGCAGACCGATAACGGCTACCAGACTGAGACTCACCGCTCCGCCTGTCATCCAGATCCAGGGAGAGCCTGATTTAAACCACTTTTTCATGCTGCTTTCGTCCTTTGATCCGATTACATGGAGCTGTATTTATCACGCAGACGTTGACGGATGTATTCGGCAATGCTGTTGAAAATAAAGGTGAACACAAACAGTACAAATGCGGCCAGGAACAGTACGCGATAGTGTGAACTACCTACTTCCGATTCCGGCATTTCTACCGCGATATTCGCCGCCAGCGTACGCAAGCCTTCGAAAATGCTCATGTTCATGATCGGGGTGTTACCGGTTGCCATCAGTACAATCATGGTTTCACCCACTGCACGGCCCAGACCCATCATCACGGCAGAGAAGATACCCGGGCTGGCGGTCAGGATGACCACGCGGCTTAGGGTCTGCCATGGGGTTGCACCCAGCGCCAGAGAACCTTGTGTCAGATGTTTCGGCACCGAGAACACCGCATCTTCTGCAATAGAGAAGATGGTCGGGATCACGGCAAACCCCATCGCGATACCAACGACCAGGGAGTTACGCTGGTCAAAGCGGATACCGATATCATTGGTAATAAAACCACGCACATTACCACCGAAGAAATGGGTTTCGATGATTGGGCTCAGTTCAACACAACCCCAGCCGATCAACACAATCACCGGCACCAGAACCAGTGCATGCCAGCCTTCCGGCAGTGATTCTCTGATTTTACGTGGTAATGCATTCCAGCCCATTCCCGCCAGCAATACACCGAGCGGCAAAGAGACCAGCATCAGCACGACACCCGGCAGGTTTTCTTCAATTGTCGGTGCCAGCCATAAGCCCGCCAGGAAACCGAGAATAACCGTCGGCAGAGCTGCCATGATTTCAACGGTTGGTTTTACGAACGTACGCATACCCGCCGACATGAAATAGCCCGCATAGATTGCACCGGCAATCGCAATAGGTACGGCAAACAGCATGGCATAGAACGCCGCTTTCAAAGTACCAAATGCCAGCGGCACCAGGCTCAGCTTAGGTTCAAAATCATCGGATGCCGAGGTGGATTGCCACACATACTGTGGTTCCGGATAGCCTTCGTACCAGATCTCAGTCCACAACGCACTCCAACCCACTTCCGGATGCTCGTTGTGTACATGGAACAGCTGGAATTTATCCGCCTGTTGTACTAACAGCGCCGAGTTACGCGGAGATAGCGTGATAGCATCCAGTTTTCCTTCACCTAAATTTTCAGCGTACAGACGTGCGTTACTGGTGGTGTAGAACAGTTCTACATGATTGTCACCGGATAAGGTAGCAAAGCCTTTACGGCTGTGTTCCGGCGCCAGTTTGCGAACCGACTGATCAGCCTGAAAATCACGGATTTGCATGAAGCTGCGCGAACCGTCTCTCAGCACTTCAAACCATTGAGATACAACGCCATTATCATTCGCTACCAGCAGTGAAGATGCACCACTCAGCAGGGAGATGTTGGTTACATTGGCATGCTGGGCATTGACCTGCAGAGAAGCTCTCAGGGTAATGTTATCCGGCGTCACGATGTTGTAGATAGACAGCAGATTACCAACGCGAACCAATAACACATCCAGATTAGGCGTCAGGATCAACTGTTCAATCTTGCCGGTGATTTCAGGTAAACGGTAAGACTGGCTCTGCCATTCCACTTCACCGGAAAGAAAGTTTTCCTCGCCACTTTGTACCAGCAGCTGAACACCTGTTTCAGTGGCAAACGCAAATACACGTTTGTCTGATTTGGCTTCATATGCCAGATTAGTGATGGCGTGACCTTCCTGATCCAGTACGATCGGCTCTTCACCCAGCGGATATTTAAGTGCCGCCTGAGTGACCCGTTTTTGTCCTTCCGGATAGGTAGCAACAAACTCAGGTTGCACTGCCTTCGCCTGACCGTTTGCCAGACCATAGATAATCAGCGGCTTACCCATTGCGGTATTAGCCACTGCGGTCACGTCATCTGACACTGTCTGGTGCAGTAATACGCCACCAACCGGATGGCCGGATTCTTTATCCAGAGAAAAGAAATCGACATCACCCTGATGACTGAAGCGATAAGCTAACTGGTTCTGCTCATCGGTACCTAAAATTGCAGTAGTGCCTTTTACCGGAACCTGTAATGAAACAGCATGCTCCACTGATGCACCGGCAAAAATCGGTTTAACCACATAAAGCAGATAGAAAAAAATCAGCAGCAACGCAACCAGCACCAGAATACCCCCGGTGGTTACGCCGACACTGGCCAGACGATCCTTGGCACGCCGCTTTCGGCTGCCGGCCATCGTCAGATTGATTGATTCTGTTGACATGAAGACCTCAACTCCATTTTAGAGTACGGTTATTCTAAGGATTCCATATGACAGTTTTGTTACAACGCTGCCATTTAAGTGTTTATTCAATATTTAGTGTAGTCGCATCCGGTTTCTTGAGAGCTGCATTACAGGGATTGACACGAGTTTGTCATATAGTTGACATATAATATGAATGCAATGCTTTGTTATCTAAGCAGGTGCAGCAGCAATAAAGAGCAGTGAGGATCGGCATGAGTAATGACAAATTGTGGCTTGAAAAAGAACTGAGCTGGCTTTCTTTCAACAGCCGCGTATTACAAGAAGCAATGGATAAGACAGTCCCCCTGATAGAACGGGTTCGCTTTCTCGGTATTTTTTCCAATAATCAGGATGAGTTTTTCAAAGTACGCGTCGCAGATGTGAAACGACGGATTCTGATTCACAAAGAGCATGGCGGTGATCCTAAAGCGGAAGATCTGTTACATATAATTCAGGATCGCGTCATGGAGCTCGGCTATATTTTTGATAGTACCTATCACGAGCTGATGATGGCGTTAGCCCGGCATAATATTTTTCTGATCAACGAAGAACAGACCAGCCCGGAACAACAGATATGGCTGCGTACTTATTTTAAAGAAAAGGTATTGCGCCATATCAGCCCTATTTTGCTGACCAGCGACAGTGACCCCGTCAGCTTCCTGAAAGATCAGTACACCTATCTTGCAGTGAAAATGAAAAAAGAGGGTCACCACGGGCAATATGCGCTGATTGAAGTGCCGACAGAGCATGTACCGCGCTTTGTACCGGTACCCAGCGACGGCAATCGCGGAAAGAAAGTATTAATCATTCTGGATAATGTTATTCGTCTGTGTCTGGATGACATATTCAGTGGCTTCTTTGAATACGATACGATCGGTGCTTATTCAGTAAAAATGACCCGCGATGCAGAGTTCGACTTATCGTCGCAGATGGATTTAACGCTGCTGGAAAAAACCAGTGAAGGGCTGAAACAGCGTCTGAAAGCCCTGCCGGTACGCTTCACCTATGATCGGGAAATGCCACAGGCGATGGTGCAGTTCCTGACCAGCAAGCTGGAAATGAGCCACTACGATTCGATTATGCCCGGTGGCCGTTATCATAACTTTAAGGATTTTATTGGTTTTCCGAATGTCGGCCGTACTTATCTGGAAAACTATAAACTGCCGGCTCTGGATTGTCAGGATTTTGAACGTCATCAGACTGTTTTCCAGGCCATCACCAAACAGGACATTCTGCTTTACTACCCTTATCACAAATTCAAATACATGACGGAAATGCTGCGACAGGCATCGTTTGATCCGGCCGTCAGCTCCATCAAAATGAACATTTACCGTGTTGCCAGTCAGTCACGGGTTATTGATTCACTGATCGATGCGGCAAACAATGGCAAACGGGTTACGGTTGTGGTCGAACTGCAGGCCCGCTTTGATGAGGCGGCCAATATTAAATGGGCCAATCGTCTGAAGGATGCGGGTGTTAAAGTATTATTTGGCCTCGATAGTCTTAAAGTTCACTCCAAGCTTTGCCTGATCACCCGCCGGGAAGGTAATGAGCAGGTACGCTATGCGCATATCGGTACGGGTAACTTTAACGAGAAAACTGCGAAGATTTACACTGATTTCTCTCTGTTTACCCGTAATCAGGAAATCGCGGCGGAAGTGGATAACGTGTTTGAGTTTATCGAACACCCCTACCGCCGGATTAAATTTAACCATCTGCTGGTATCGCCGATAAATTCCCGCCGGTATATCTATCGTCTTATCGATAATGAGCTGACTAATGCCCGCGCCGGGTTGCCTGCCGAAATTACAATAAAAATCAATAATCTGGTGGATGAAGGCCTGGTGTTACGCCTGTATGCGGCAAGTCAGGCCGGCGTTAAGATCCGCATGATCGTGCGTGGTATGTGCTCGCTGGTTCCGGGGATACCCGACGTCAGTGATAACATTCAGATTATTAGTATTGTTGACCGGTTCCTGGAGCATCCGCGCGTGATGATGTTCCATAATAATGGTAACCCGAAAGTGTTTATTTCATCGGCTGACTGGATGACCCGTAATCTGGATCACCGGGTTGAAGTCGGCACACCGATATATGATGAACGACTGAAACAGCAGATCATCGATCTGCTGGAGATACAGTTCAGCGACACCACGAAAGCACGTGTGATTGATGCGGATCAACGGAACAGCTATGTTCCGCGTGGAAATCGTCGTAAAATCCGTTCACAAATATCTATTTACGAATATCTGCAACGATTGGAGTTACCGACTTATGCCGAATAACATGCTTGCTGCGATCGATTTGGGTTCCAATAGTTTTCATATGATGGTAGCCCGGGTGGTTGATGGTCGCTTGCAGGTAGTGGATCGGATAAAAGAGCGGGTTCGTCTGGCCGAAGGGATGGACGATTACAAAAATATCTCAGAAGAGGCAATGAAGCGCGGACTGGACTGTCTGGCACTGTTTGCTGAACGGATGCAGAGTATTCATCCGGATGATATCCGGATTACCGGCACCTATACCCTGCGCGTTGCCCACAACGCGCAGCAATTCATTGAGCGGGCGAAACAACAGCTCGGTCATCCGATTGAGATCATTTCCGGTCTGGAAGAAGCCCGCCTGATTTATCAGGGGGTTTCTCACACTCAGCATACCCAGGGCCGGATGCTGGTCATTGACATCGGTGGCGGTAGTACCGAACTGATCATTGGTGAAAAATACCTGCCGATGGCGCTCACCAGCCGGAAGATGGGCTGTGTCACCTTCAGCAAGCAATTCTTCAGCAATGGCAAAGCATCAGAGAAAAATTTCAATGCTGCCATTTTTGAAGCATTACACCAGCTTGAACCAATTCTGACGCAATTTACCACGCTGAGCTGGCATCAATGCCTTGGCAGCTCCGGCACCATTAAAACCGTAAAAGAGTTGCTGCTGGCTGCCGGCGGTGATGGTCAGATCACATTGGCAGGGCTCGAACATCTGAAGCAACAGATGATTCAGCAAAAATATATCGCAGACCTGAATTTACCAGGTCTGACAGACGACCGACGTCCGGTGATCGCTGCCGGTGTGTCTATTCTGATCGCATTATTTCAGGGACTTGGAATCGAACACATGGAGTATTCTGACGGTGCGTTACGTGAAGGCATCCTTTATGAATTTGCTTCACGTCAGGAGCAACACGATATTCGCGAGCAGACCGCAAAAGGGCTGGCGGATATGTATCATCTTGATACCTTGCAAGCTAACCGTGTTAAAAATACCGCACTTTCTTTATTTGATTCCGTTGCAACCGACTGGTTGTTACCGCCGGATCAGATACGTCCGCTGTTAAGCTGGGCCGGCGCATTACATGAAGTCGGGCTGGTTATTAATTTCTCGGCCATTCAGCGTCACTCTTCCTATATTCTGCAGAATTCTGATCTGCCCGGGTTTAACCAGGAAGAACAGCAGGCGCTGGCCGCACTGGTCCGTTTCCACCGTAAAGCGATCAAAGCCTATGAGTTCACGCCAATCCCTAACTATGACGATCAGGCTGTCTGGCGCAGCATCCGTTTACTGCGGATCGCGGTAGCGCTGCATCATCGCCGTATGGACAATATCCTGCCGCACATTGGTATCCGCGTGTCTGACCATACTATGACGCTGATCCTGCCCCGTCACTGGGCAGAGAACAACAAACTGCTGATGCAGAATCTTGAACGTGAGCAGAAGTATATGAAGGCGATGTTGTGGGAACTGGTGCTGGAACTGGTTGAGTAATCACGCCCGGTGATTACTCTTTAGACTGCTGTTTTGCCGCTTTCTTTTCTGTACGACGACGGCGGAAAAAATCACTCAGTTGCTGACTGCAGGCTTCGGCCTCAATTCCCCCGGTAACACTAACGATATGGTTGTGCCGGGGATCAGTCAGAACATCAAAAACCGAACCGGCAGCGCCGGTTTTCAGATCACTGGCGCCATAAACCAGCCGTTCGATGCGGCTGTGGATCATGGCTCCGGCGCACATGACGCACGGCTCCAGCGTGACATAAAGCGTAGCGCCCAGCAGACGGTAATTTCCGACATTCTGACCAGCCTGACGGATAGCCATGATCTCGGCGTGAGCAGAAGGATCATGCTGACAAATAGAAAGATTCCACCCCTCACCGATCACTGCATTATTCAGTACTAATACCGCACCAACAGGCACCTCACCTGCTTCTTCAGCGCGGCGGGCCAGCTGCATGGCATATTGCATCCAGTGAATATCTTGTTCTGATTGTGACATTACGCATCCTCTGTGAGGTGCTTATTATGCAGGAGCCGGAAGCAGAAAAGATCAATAGAGCAGAAAAAATTAGCCTGAACGCCAAATAGCAAAACGGAGCTCAGAGAGCTCCGTTAACATCTGACGATGTAATTATTTATTCAGAATTTCCAGTTGTTTTTCAACAACTTTAGCAGGCAGAGGGATATAACCATCTTTCTCTACGATGGTCTGACCAGCTTTGGACAGAATCATTTTCAAAAATTCGATCTGCATTGGATCCAGCGGTTTGTTCGGCGCCTTGTTCACGTAAACGAACAGGTAACGAGACAGTGGGTAAGTACCGTTGATCGCATTATCTTCAGTCGCTTCAACGAAAGTTTTACCGCCGTCTTTCGACAATGGAATTGCTTTCACGCCGGACGTTTTGTAACCAATGCCTGAGTAACCCAGACCGTTCAGAGAAGCCGCAACAGACTGAACTACAGAAGCAGAACCCGGCTGTTCGTTAACGGTGTTTTTGAAGTCACCTTTACACAGCGCATGTTCTTTGAAGTAGCCGTAGGTACCGGATACTGAGTTACGACCGAACAGTTGGATGTCTTTAGACGCCCACTCACCAGTCAGACCCAGATCGCCCCATTTGGTAGTGGTCTGAGTACCACCACACTTCAGAGTAGAAGAGAAAGTTTCATCCAGCTGCAACATAGTCATCCCTTTGATTGGGTTGTCTTTATGTGCAAATACAGCCAGAGCATCGATCGCTACAGGCACTGCAGTTGGTTTGTAACCGTAACGTTTTTCGAAAGCTTCGATTTCGCCTTCTTTCATTTTACGACTCATCGGACCAAACTGAGAAGTACCTTCAGTCAGTGCTGGTGGTGCAGTAGAAGAACCGGCAGCCTGGATCTGAATGTTAACGTTCGGATAGAGACGTTTGTACTCTTCAGCCCACAGGGTCATCATGTTAGCCAGAGTATCTGAACCAACAGTAGACAGGTTTCCGGAGATACCGCTAACTTTCTGATATTCCGGCAGTGCCTGATCTACACCTGAAGCCCAGCTCTGTGATGCCACCAGAGTGGCTGCTGCAAAACCAACTACACTAACTACTTTGTTCAGTTTCATCCACTTTCTCCGTTGAGAATGTTCTTTAAGTTGACGCAGATAAGTATCGGCTACCAATGTGATCAATTTAATAAGGATAGATGACAGTTATATGACAGCATCAGTTTTTCACTACCAGTATTTCCGGGATCCGGAAACTGAACGTACTTCCTTTTCCCGGGGTGCTATCAACATTCAGCATACTGTCATGATGGCTTAGTGCATGTTTCACTATCGCCAGGCCAAGGCCTGAGCCTCCCGTCTGGCGGGAGCGCGCCTTATCAACACGGTAGAACCTGTCTGTCAGCCGCCCCAGATGTTCAAGCGCGATGCCCTCACCTTCATCAGTTACAGCAAAACGGGCTTGTGAACCATCCCGGCGCCAGTCAACCGTGATTTTACGTCCGGCCGGTGTGTATTTAATCGCGTTATTAACCAGATTGGTCATGGCACTGCGCAACTGATCTTCATCACCATATATTTTAAGTTCCGGATCAACCTGAAACGCAATCTCATGCCGTAATGAACCACTGAGTGCTTTCGCTTCATGCTGTAACATGAGCAGCATTTTGGGCACATCAACAACCCGACTCCGATCAATATCCGTTGCGACTTCTATCCGGGACAAGGTGAGTAACTGGTCCACCAGACTATCCATACGCATGGTCTGTTCCAGCATTACCTGCTGCATTTTTTTCCAGCGAGCCGGGGGTGGTAATTCATCCTCCAGCATTTCCAGATAGCCTTTCAGCACAGTCAGCGGAGTGCGCAACTCATGCGAAACGTTTGCCACAAAGTTTTTGCGCATGTTTTCGATACTCTTGATATGAGTAACATCACGCACTACCAGCATGAATTGATCCTCGGCATACGGCATCACCCGGGCCTCGAGGATCTTGTCATCGTTGACCGGCGATGGCATCACTAACGGTTCGCTGAAATCACGCAGTTGCAGAAAACTGACAAAAGCCGGATTACGGATCAGGTTGCTGATGTTCTGCCCCGCATCTTCCGGCCAGCGAAAACCCAGACATTGCCAGGCCAGACGGTTACACCAGATGATCGAACCGTCATTACGGCACACCACGGCAGCATCAGGCAGTGCTTCAGCACCTTCACGAAAACGACGAATTACACTGGCCAGTTCACGACGACGTGCGCGGTGACGTTGCTGTAAACGGTAGATCCCGTTGAAAATCAGTTCCCAGGTGCCAGGTCCCTGAGGCGGGATCAGACTGCGATCATTCCATAGCCAGTCCTGCAGCCGTTTCTGATAGCGGTAAAACCAAAAAACATGATAAATCAGAGCCAGAATCAGACCAGCCTGCCACTCATCCAGTAACACACCAACCAGTAAAAGCGGCGTGTATACCACGACTATCTTTTTGATTATTGACGCCCAGTAATCAGGTTGTTGCATAAAATCCCTTAAATGCGGGAGGAAAAACGATAACCAGATCCACGTACAGTTTGTATGAGCACGTCATGGCCGGTAACAGCCATTGCCTTACGTAAACGACGAATATGAACATCAACCGTCCGGTCTTCAACATAAACGTTAGTCCCCCAGACGTTGTTCAGCAATTGTTCACGGCTGTACACACGCTCGGGGTGCGTCATAAAGAAATGTAATAAACGGAACTCTGTCGGCCCCATATCCAGTGGTAAATCATTGGCTGTCACACGATGAGAAACCGGATCAAGACGCAGCCCCTGCACATCGATCACTTCTTCGGTTGCTGTCGGCGCTGAACGGCGCATTACCGCTTTTATGCGGGCGGTCAGTTCTTTCGGAGAAAATGGTTTAGTGATGTAGTCATCAGCACCAACCTCCAGACCACGCACCTTATCTTCTTCTTCCCCGCGGGCAGTCAGCATGACGATCGGAATATTCCGTGTCAGTTCTTCCTGCTTCATCAGCTTGATAAACTGAATACCGCTGCCGCCTGGTATCATCCAGTCCAGCAAAATCAGTTCCGGATAAGGCTCTTTTACCAGCGCTACGGCCTCAGTAAAATCAGCCGCTTCGACTGGTTCATATCCTTTCTGTTCCAGCATGAAACACAGCATTTCGCGGATGGGAGCCTCATCTTCAACGACCAGCACTCGCATTGACATAATACAATTCCTTTTATGACAAATATGACGTCATTATCGGAAGGTTTTATGACAGTTTTATGATAAGCATTATTACTGTCATATCAAGGCAATATAATCCGGCTTTCCCCGCCCCCCAGACTTTGTACCTTAATTTGCACACCGATCCGTTCTACCAGCGTTTGTACATGCGAAATAACGCCGACCTGACGACCAGCCGCCTGCAGTGCATCCAGACTGGCAATGGCAGTATCCAGACTTTCCGGATCCAGCGTACCGAAACCTTCATCAATGAAAAGTGACTCAATCCGCGTATCGTGTGATGAGAGTGACGATAATCCCAGCGCTAATGCCAGTGACACCAGAAAACTTTCGCCACCGGATAAAGACTCTACGGCCCGGATGTCATCACCCATATCACGATCGATCACCTGTAATGCCAGGTCAGTGCCCGGAACACGTTGCAGCTGATAACGCGGTGCCAGATCGGCCAGATGGTGATTAGCCAGCCCCAGTAGTTGTTCCAGCGTCAGACTCTGTGCAAAGGTCCGGAATTTGGCTCCATTGGCTGAGCCAATCAGATCACTGAGTTGCTGCCAGCGATCGCTGATTTCCTGCTGAGCCTGATAAGCCTGTTGTAACTGGATCTGCGTTACTGCTGCTTCTTCGGCCTGCATTTGCAAACGTTTAATATTAAACAGCTGTTGATCCAGCTCCTGTAAATTCTGTGTCATCTCCTGCTGCAGCGCGGTCAGCTGGTTAAAATCCAGCCCCATCCACTGCGGCTGAATATGTTGTAATGTTTCACAGCGTTTTTGCTGTAACGCCATCTGTTGTTCCCGCTCCTGCAGACGGGTTTTCACTTGTGTCAGCTGTTCATCCAGATGAGCCAGCTGCTCCCGCTGCAGACGAACCTGTTCGATCGGCACCAGCAACAGCTGCCGGATGTCATATTCGTTCATACCCAGTTTCTGCTGTTGCTGCATAGTACTGAGTAGCAGGGCTCGGTGTTGCACCTGCAACTGTTCCAGATGATGTTGCTGACTGGTCACCTGTGATTGCAGGGCGATACGCTGTTCCTGCCAGAGCTGCAGTTGTTGTTGCTGTTGTTCAGCCAGCTCACGGTTTTGTTGTAAACGCTGGAGCCATTGCTGTTCCAGTGGTTCCGCCGGCTGACCATTCAGACAGGACTGCCGTTGCTGTAACAACTGCTGAAAATCAGACTGGATCCGCCCCTGCTCTTGTTGCCGCAATTGCAGCTGTTCCTGCAGTGTCTGCAGCCGGCTGTTTTGTGCTGAAATTTCAGCCTGTAATTGCTGAAATTGCTGTTCACTCAGGATCCAGTGCTGTTCTGTCTGCAGATATTCCTGACAGCATTTCTGCCAGCCGTCCAGCCAGACAGTGCCCTGCTGCAAGGTCAGATAAGAGCGCCATTCCAGCGGTGCTAATTGTTCGTCGAGCGATTGTTCACTCTGCTGTAAACGCAGCAGTAATGCAGACTGTTGCTGTTGCAGCAGTTCAAACGCACCTTGCTGCTCGCCCACCTGACTGCGTAATGCCATCAGATCGCGTTCATACATCTGGGCCTGCTGTGTCAGTTGCTCCTGCTGAAGCAGCAGCTGTTGCTGACGTTCAAATTGTGCCCGGCTGCGTTCATACTGCTGGTGTAATTCACCGGCCTGCAATGTCTGCTGATGTTGCACTTGCGCTAATTGCGTTAATAACGGTAACCATAACGATTCATCACCCGGCCAGGCAGGGATCAGAACCGTATGCTCCTGTCGTATGCTCTGCCACTGCTGTTCCAGTGCGAGCAACGCGTTATCCAGATGTGTCAGCTGCCGTACCAGTTCTTTTTCTGCCAGTATCGTTTGCTGTTCTGCTTCCTGTAACTGAGCATTTTCTACCTGACCACGTTCCAGTTGCTGTTGCAAAAAGAGCTGCTGACGCTCCAGTTGCAGCAACAGACTGTCAGAAATAGTTTCATGCCGGTAAGGATGGTGAGCTGAACCGCATAACGGACAAGGTTCATTTTCTGCAAGATAAACGCGGTAATCCTGTAGCTGACTGTGCAGTTGTGCCTGTTTCAGTGTTTGATTCACTTCCTGCCACTGGGCCCGTAAAGTTTCAAGTTCCGGCAGCAGGGCTTGCCGGCGATTAGCGATTTGTTGCAGACTTTGCCGGAACTGCTGCTGACGCTGTAATAATTCGGCTCGCTGACGATTCCCCTGAACAGCCTGCTCGGCAACACTTTTCAGATGTACACAACGTTCGGCAATCCCCTGCACTTCCTGCCAGCGGTTGTACAATTGTTGCAAGGTTTGCCATTCCTGCGCGTCACCTTCCTGCTGCAGACGCAGCTTTATATTTTGCAAGGCATCCTGCTGATGCTGGAAATGGTGCAACGCCGTCACCTGTGCACGTTCCAGCTCCTTCAGTTGCTGCTGATAAACAGCAATCTGCTGGTTCTGCTGCTGCCAGCGCAGTTTTTCACCGAGGAAATCCTGCATCGCTTTCAATAAAGGCTGTTGCTGCCGGGCCTGACGTTGCCAGTGGTGATTTTCTTCCAGCCATATTTTCAGTTCAGACCGCTGTTGCTGCAGTTGTTGCAGAGCGTGCTGCTGTTGTTGCTGCAGGTGATGCTGCTGTGTGGTTTCTGTCTGCAGCACCAGTAATTGCTGTGCTGCCAGCTGCATTTGCTGCCGGCGTTCTTTCAGCGAGTTATCCAGTTCTCTGGCCTGACGGATCTCCCGTTGCAACACCGAAAATTCAGCATCGTTCTCATCCCGTTGCTGTAATGCCTGCTGATATTGTTGCTGCAGGGGTTGTTCCAGTTCCAGATGTTTTGTCAGCTGAAGCTGGCGTTGCTGCAGTGTTTCACTGATCTGCTGCAGTTCTAACACGGTACGATCAAGCTGTTCATGCTCGGCACGGGCAACCTGCACTTTTTCCAGCGCCGCCAGACGCTGACGGGACTGCTCCTGTGCATACCACTCTTCAGTGGCTGTCTGTAACTGCAGACGGGATTCTTCCGTCGCACTCTGCAGCTCCTGCAGTCGCCGCTGCATCTCCTGCCATTCCTGTAACAGGGTCAGTTGTTGTGCTTTTTGCTTTTGCTGTAACGACAATGCCTGCAACTGCGATTGTATATTGTCGCGATCTTCCTGACTGAATTGCGGCTGATCGCCCAGCTTTTCTTCCAGCACAGCTAACTGCTGACGTTCTGCTTTTGCCCGTTCATAGGCGGCCATCGAAAGTGCTGAATAGTGTTCAGTCCCGGTCATCCGTTCCAGCAGCGCAGATCGCTCATCCGTACTGGCTTTCAGAAACGCGGCAAAATCGCCCTGCGGCAAGATGACAGCCCGTCGGAATTGCTCCCAGTTCAGGCCTATTTTCTCATCTATCTGGCTCTGCACGTCACGCTGGCCACCAGCATAAGTGATGCCACCTTCAGAAAGCTGACGCAGCGAGCGTTCCTGTTTCTGACATTTGCCATCCGGGCGGTTCCGGGCCCGGCGCACTGACCAGCGGGCGCAATAATGCTGGCCATCGCGGGCAGTAAAATCGACTTCGGCATAACCGGCAACGGCACCACGACTTAAAATCAGGCGAACATCATTAGCCTTCAGACGCTCACTGTCGTCCGCCCGGCCTATTTCTGCCATATTCTTTTTATTGGAGGGAAAACGGGCGATCTGGTCATACAACGCCAGACAAATCGCATCCAGAATGGTGCTTTTGCCTGCGCCGGTATTGCCAGTGATGGCAAACAGGCCACTGTCACCCAGACGTCCGTGAACGAAATCGATATTGAACGGATGACTCAGACTGGCAAGGTTTTCACCGCGAACCGCTAATATTTTCATAATGCCGTGTTCTCCAGAGCGGTTTCTAATTCTTCAAAGCAATTGAGCAGACCACTATCCGGTGATGACGCATATTGCCGCTGATAACAAAGCTCAAATACTTCCCGCGGTGACAGCGAATCAAGCGGTACGCTAGTCATTTGATCCGCGATCCCCAGACCATGACCACTGTATTCGGTATAGATCCGGGCCAGACGTACCGGTTTCTCTGCCAGCGCCGCCAGTATCCGTTCCCGTAACCGCGCTTCCGGTTTTTCCAGTCTGACCCGTACTTCCAGAAATGGTCGCTGGTTATGTGGTAAATCCGCCAGCGATAAATTATCCAGCTCAGCCAGAACCTCGTCTAGCGGTGCGGCGTGTGCAGGAAGGCGCAGAATATCGACTGTCCGCGGAATACGGATTTTATCGGTGACAGTGATCTGATTCTCAGCAACCGTCAGTTCAATCAGTTGATGCGGATAATTTTGTTCCGCCAGTGACAAGGGTAAAGGTGAACCGGCGTAATGCACCTGCTCACTGAGTGACTGAACCAGATGCAGATGCCCCAGCGCAACATAGTCAGCACCATTGAACACTGACAGCGGTAATGCGTGCTGATTACCGCCCAGCACTTTCCGCTCAGATAATTCAGAGAGTTCGCCACTTTGCAGATAAGCATGCCCCATAGCTAACAGGGGTTGATCCATGGTGCGCTGAGAATTGATCTGCGCGAACACCTGCTGATACACCTCGCGTACGCCAGCTACCAGCCGGTCTTCCTCACCGTTTTGTTCTTCATCCATACGTAAATCGGCACTGCGTAAAAAAGGAACTGCCGCACACCATGCCTGAACACAGCCGGTTCTGTCTTTCAGCGGAATCACCAGTTTGTCGCAATTGAGCCGGCCATCGGTGTCACGCTCAACGGCACCAATCAAATGCAGATCAAACGATTTAAGCAATTCATGCGGAGCATCTAATTTGGAGGGAGAATCGTGATTACCGGCGATGATAATGACATTCAGGTGGGGCCGCTGCTGACGCAAGGTAGCCAGGAACTGATAAAACAGCTGCCAGCTGGTTGCTGAAGGATTCGCGGTATCAAACACATCGCCCGCAACCAGCAGGCCATCGATATCCCGTTGCGATATTTCATTCATTAACCAGTCGAGAAATGAACGGTGCTCAAAATAACGCTCATGGCCGTGCAGACGATGACCCAGATGCCAGTCGGCGGTATGCAGTAATTTCACGATGCTCAACAACAGATCAGGAAGTGATTACCCGTAACATGATGGCTGAGACGTTCTTTTTCAAGCGTTGCGACACTCCATCCAGTATTCTTCCAGTTGCCATACCGGATGCTTGTGCGCCTCTTTGATCTCGAAACCCTGCTTCTTGAAAAAATCGACTTCATCGGGACATTCCGCACTGGCCCGGTGATAGAGCACCGGATGATGCTTCTTGGCAAGATACAATAACTCTTCAGCCAATTGCTGACGCTGACAGGTCGGCTCGACGTAGAGCTCCAGCAGTTCATCTGCATTTAATGCGACAAAACCAACCAGATGATCTTCATCATCGGCAACCCACACTTCTGTTCCGCATTCCAGTTGCTTACGCATTGACTCCTGTCTGTGCCACCAGGTAGCTGCAGGCAGAAATTCATCAGCATGCAGAGATGCCTGCAGCCAGATGGCTGTCAGTTGTGGCATATCTTGAGGTTCACTGCGTCGAATCACCATGATTCACTCCGGTTCAATCTTAATTTCAGTTTACTCAGTCAGTGCGGAGAGATTGTCAGGTGGTTATCAGGTTGTGAAACAGCTCCGCTTTTTATCCGGGGAATGCCGAAGCGATCACAATGCTGGTAGAATGCGTTTTCTTTGAAACATGACTGAGGTCGCCATGTGGTTTAAAAACCTGCAACTGTACCGCTTTACTCGTCCATTTGAACACGATGCTGACAGCCTGGAAAAAATGCTGCAGAGCCATCTGTTTTCTCCCTGCGGCAGTCAGGAGATGAGCAAATTCGGTTGGATTTCCCCACTGGGAAAACAGGCCGAAGTATTGGTGCATGAAGCACAGGGACAGATGTTGTTATGTGCTAAAAAAGAAGAAAAAGTGCTGCCGGCAGCCGTCATCAAAGACATGCTGCAGGAAAAAGTTGATGAGATGGAAGCAGCTCAGGGCCGCGCGCTGAAGAAAAAAGAGAAAGAATCGCTGAAGGAAGAGATCCTGCACACACTGCTGCCTCGTGCTTTTCCGCGTTCCAGCCAGACGTTCTTATGGATCAATCCGGCAGAAAACTATCTGGTCGTCGATGCCGGCTCAGCTAAAAAAGCCGATGATGTATTGTCACTGCTGCGTAAATGTACCGGTAGTCTGCCAGTTGTACCATTTGCACTGCAGAATCCGCCGGAAATCACCATGACTGAGTGGCTGAATGCTGGTGCGGCTCCGGGTGGTTTCGTATTGGAAGATGAAGCCGAGTTACGTTCTGCACTGGAGCATGGCGGCATCATCCGCTGTAAAGAGCAGGATCTGGTTACTGAAGAGATCAAAGCGCATTTGCTGGCCGATAAAATGGTTACCAAACTGGCCCTGAACTGGTCTGATACCGTTAGTTTTGTTTTAGCTGATGATTTGTCGATCAAACGCCTGAAATTCAGCGAAGAATTACGCGAACAGAATGAAGATGTGATTTCTGAAGATCATGTTGCCCGCATGGATGCCGACTTTGCTCTGATGACCGGTGAACTGGCGAAATTCGTGCCTGAGCTGGTTGCTGCGCTCGGCGGAGAAAAAGCGGAATAACCGCATCCGTTCAGCACCAAACCAGATAAAAACAATGCAAAAACAGCGGGAATGAGAATATCATCCCGCTGTTTTTACAGATATATCCTTAATACCCCTTTCCAGAGTACAATCCCGCGCCCGATGCCATCAGGTGGCATCTTACTGACCTGTGATCAGACCAAGAGAGAACAAAATGTTTAAACCAGAATTACTGTCTCCGGCGGGAACGCTGAAGAATATGCGTTACGCCTATGCCTATGGTGCTGATGCCGTTTATGCCGGCCAGCCACGTTACAGCCTGCGTGTGCGCAATAACGAATTTGATCATGCCAATCTGCAATTGGGGATCAACGAAGCGCATGACTTGGGTAAAAAGCTGTATGTGGTTGCTAACATCCAGCCGCATAACTCCAAGCTGAAAACCTTCGTGCGCGACATGAAACCCGTGATTGACATGGGGCCGGATGCCTTAATCATGTCTGATCCGGGTCTGATCATGATGGTACGTGAGCACTTCCCTGAAATGCCGGTGCATCTGTCTGTGCAAGCCAACGCGGTGAACTGGGCGACCGTTAAATTCTGGGAAAAAATGGGGCTGGAACGTGTGATCCTGTCACGTGAACTGTCCATTGAAGAAATTGAAGAGATCCGTCAGCAATGTCCGGATATCGAATTGGAAGTGTTTGTGCATGGCGCGCTGTGTATGGCCTACTCCGGCCGTTGCCTGTTGTCCGGTTATCTGAACAAGCGTGACCCGAATCAGGGTACCTGCACCAACTCCTGCCGCTGGGAATATAACGTACACGAAGGCAAACAGGATGATGTTGGCCAGATCGTGCACAAACAAGAGCCGATCCCGGTTAAAGTTGAACCAACCCTCGGTATCGGTGCACCAAGCGATGCACTTGTGTTGCTGGAAGAGAAAAACCGTCCGGGTGAATTCATGACCGCGTTCGAAGATGAACACGGCACTTACATCATGAACTCACGCGATCTGCGGGCAATCCAGCATGTGGAACGCCTGAGTAAACTGGGCGTGCATTCGCTGAAAATTGAAGGCCGGACTAAATCTTTTTACTACTGCGCACGTACTGCACAAGTATACCGTCAGGCGATTGATGATGCCGCAGCAGGTAAACCATTTAACGCCAACCTGATGGGCACGCTGGAAAATCTGGCGCACCGCGGATATACCGAAGGTTTCCTGCGTCGTCATGTGCATTCTGACTATCAGAATTACGACTACGGTTACTCGGTTTCCGACAGTCAGCAGTTTGTCGGTGAAGTGCTGGAGCGCAGTGCCAACGGTATGGCCAAAATTGCCGTGAAAAATAAATTCCTGGTTGGCAACAGCATGGAATTGATGACCCCACAGGGCAATATCAGCTTTGAATTAGCACACATGGAAAATAAGAAAGGTGAGCAGATCGAAGTTGCGCCGGGTGATGGCCACATTGTCGAAATCCCGGTACCAGAAAATATCGACCTGAATTACGGTATTTTACTGCGCAATCTGGATGACAAAGAAAGCACCCGCCAACCGCATGCGGTGGCTTAACGATGGCGCTACTGATCACCGAGGCTTGCATCAATTGCGATATGTGCGAACCGGAATGTCCGAATCAGGCCATCTATATGGGCGATAAGGTGTATGAAATTATGCCTGATCGCTGTACCGAATGTGTGGGCTTCTATGAGGAGCCCACCTGCGTACGGGTGTGTCCGATCAACTGCATTATCAGTGATCCGGCACATCCGGAATCAGAACTTGAATTACTTAATAAATTTATATCGCTATACGAAAAAGGAGACTAAATGGAACCAGTAATTATTTATGGCAAGCCAGATTGCCCTTACTGTGAAATGGCAGTGAAGTTTTGCGAAGAACGCGACTTTGCCTTCACCTACATTGATATTTTTGCTACCGGTATGACAGTAGCCGATCTGCAGAAAAAAGTAGGTCAGCCAGTTCGCACCGTACCGCAAATCTTTGTTGGTAAAAAGCACGTTGGCGGGTATACCGATTTTTACAAAGCGGTTACTGAAAACCTGCTTTAAGTAAGCGTTCACTCCAGCCGGAGTTCAGCAGCACGGACGCTGCTGCCGACTATTTCATCTTCCTGCCAAAAGAACATTGCCTGTTTCCTCCCCTCGCCCTATAATCGCGCCGTTTTATAACCCCGTTCTTTAACATCCAGTGGTGAATCCATTATGCATCCTATGCTGAATATTGCTATCCGCGCAGCCCGTAGTGCTGGTCAGGTTATTGTGAAAAGTTTTGCTGATCCAAGCAAAATTGAAACCATGCAAAAGGCTATGAACGATTTTGTTACAAACGTTGATCGTGAAGCGGAAAACGTGATCATTCAGACTATCAAAAAATCTTATCCTGACCACTCTATCGTGGCAGAAGAGAGCGGCTTAACCAGCGGCAAAGACGCTGACTACCAATGGATTATCGACCCACTGGATGGCACTACCAACTTCATTAAAGGCATTCCTCATTTCGCTGTTTCTATTGCCTTGCGCATTAAAGGCCGCACTGAAGTCGGCGTTGTTTATGACCCAATCCGTGATGAACTGTTCACCGCTTCCCGTGGTGCCGGTGCTCAGCTGAACGGCTACCGTCTGCGTTGCAGCAATGCCAAAGATCTGAACGGTTGTGTATTAGCCACTGCGTTCCCGCATCGTCATCGTCACCATTACCAGTCTTTCCTGACCATGTTTAACAACATCTTCCAGGAATGTGCTGATATCCGTCGTGCCGGTGCTGCCAGTCTGGATCTGGCTTATGTTGCTGCCGGTCGTATGGACGGTTACTGGGAACTGGGTCTGAAGCCATGGGATCTGGCTGCCGGTGAGCTGATTGCGCGTGAATCCGGAGCGATTGCTACCGATTTTGCCGGTGGTCATAACTATGACAACAGCGGCAATATCGTTTGTGGTAACCCACGCATTGTGAAAGCACTGCTGGCTAAAATCCGCGAAGAATTACCGGAATCACTGGCTAAATAAGCCTGAATCACTGGTAAATAAAAAGTTCTGATGTGCTACTGCGACCGGTAGCACATCATTACTACCACTCCTGCTACCAGCCCCCAGAACGCAGAACCAACTCCCCACAAGCTCAGTCCACTGGCTGTTACCAGAAACGTCAATAGTGCCGCTTCCCGCTGATGTACGTCATGTAATGCTGCATGCAGACTGGCTCCTATCGTGCCGAACAGTGCAATACCTGCCACGCCCATGATCAAGGCACCCGGTAATATGGCAAACAATGTCACGATACTGGCACCAAACACCCCGGCAATCAGATAACCGAGTCCGGCAAAAACTGCTGCCTTGTAACGTTGCCTTGGCTCTTCATGTGCTTCCGTTCCCATACATATAGCAGCGGTAATCGCCGCCAGATTAATGGCAAAACAACCCAGTGGCGCCAGCAGAACATTGATCATACCGGTCACGGTCAGCGAAGCAGATACCGGCGCCTGATAGCCGTTAGCTCTCATTACCGCAATGCCCGGCAGATTCTGAGATGCCATAGTCACGATAAACAACGGCAACCCTACCCCGAGTAACGTAGCAATATCAAAGGAGGGCCATGTCAGCACCGGAGAAACAAACGTAAGCGGTTGAGTGTTTTTCTGCAGTAATCCCTGCTGCCAGGCCACGAGCCCGCCGGCAATCAGCACCAGCAGGATCGCGTAACGCGGATAAAACTGCTTCGCCAGCAGATAAACCAGCAACATACTGATAATCAGCACTGGCTGCAGTGGCATTTGCTCAAATACCTGCATACCAAAACGCACCAGCACACCCGCCAGCATCGCCGATGCCAAAGCCGTCGGGATCTTGTGCATTAGCCGCGCAAATATACCCGTAACACCACACAGCGTGATCAATACCGCCGAAAACAGAAACGCGCCCGTCGCCAGCGCTGGTGTCACGCCCTGCAGACTACTGATCAGCAATGCCGCGCCCGGTGTTGACCAGGCGGTCAAGATCGGCTGACGATAATAAAATGACAGGATCAGCGTGCTTAATCCCGAGCCGATGCTGAGTGCAAACAGCCACGAACTGGTCAGCTGCGCATTCGCCCCTGCCATGCTGTTGGCTGCCTGAAAAATTAGTGCAACCGAGCTACTGAAGGCGACCAGATTAGCAACCACACCGGCGACTGGTAAACTTAATGCAAAACGCATGGTTACTCCCTTTTTGCTGATATCCCGCATGACAAAGTATCGCTGTCATACCTGGTTCATCCCATTGTGTGCGTTATAACGCTCAAAGTATCATGCTTCACATATGCACGCTATAACGCACAAAAAGAAAAACATGCGGTTTCCGTCAGAGGGGCTGACATTATCACCGCTATACTTTTAATGAGGATGTTCCAAACCGGCCGACAAACAAGGAAGGAACGTTAATTGCCTAATAAAATACTGGGCTTTATCACCGGACGACGGTTTTATACGCTCATTCCTGGTCTGGTATTTATCCTGGGATTACTTCTGACCTGGATTGAGGTTTCAGATATCAGGCAGCAGGAGACCAGCAAGATCCTTTATGAGTTCAGAATCAGGGCAAATGAACTGGCTACCGGTCTGGAACGGCGACTGACATATAACGGTGAAATTCTGCAAGGTGTGGCCGGATTATTAGCCAGCAGCGATCATGTGTCCCGCAATGAGTTTCAGCGTTATGTCCGGCAATTAAAGCTATCCGTTTATTATCCGGAAATTCAGGCCATTGGTTACAGCACGCTTATCCCTGATAGCAAAAAACAGCAGCATATAACCAATGTCAGAGCGGAAGGTTTTACTGATTATGACATCCGGCCGGCCGGAGCACGGGAGCTATACTCGTCCGTCATATTTGTTGAACCGCAGGACTCGCGTAATCAGCAGCTCATGGGTTATGACATGCTGACGGAACCGGTGAAAATGAAAGCGGCGGAGCAAGCACGGGATCTGGCGGTGGCCATTATGGCCACTAAAATCACACCGCAGCAGAAAACAGAACAGCCTCCCCAATCCGGTATTTTCATATTCAGTCCGATTTATCAAAACAATATGCCGGTTTATACCATCGAACAACGCAGGAAAGCCCTTACCGGCTGGGTCTATGCGGAAATACGGCTTCAGGATCTGCTGAACCATTATCTGCAGCAGGGATATCCTGATTTTTCCCGGAAAATTGCTATCCGGCTTTATACAAGTAAACAACCCGATACTCCGGAACTGATGGTTGATACCTATCCGCCGGATTTATCGTATTCCGGCGAAGACGAGATGATCAGGTCGTCTGAAATACTGGGTTCCGGCTGGACATTACATATCAAACCACTGCCCTCCTACTGGGCTGATGCAGGATCCGAGAAAAGCAGCAACATAGTCATTCAGGCTGGCATCATTCTGAGCTTACTTTCTGCCTTCCTCTGCTATGTTCTGGTTAATTCACATCTTCAGGTCAGAACGGCCTTAGCGGAACGCAGGAAAAATGAAGACGCTATGCAGCTGGCAAGTGCCGTGCTGGATGCCAGCCCCGGCGGGATCATGGTAACTGATGCAGATAAGCGCATTATCACGGTCAATCCGGCTTTTACCCGGATCACCGGTTATGCCCTGGAGGATATCCGGTATCAGAATCCAAAAGTACTCTCCTCCGGCCAGCAGGATGAGACCTTTTACCGGACCATGTGGCAATCGATAGAACAGCAGGGTCACTGGGAAGGTGAGCTGGTTAACCGGCGCAAAGATGGCCAGTTGCTTCCTGAACTGCTGTCAATCAGCAAGGTATTGGATAAAAAAGGCAATGTGGTGAATTACGTAGGGATGTTTCTGGATATATCCGCACGGCTGGAAGCAGAGGCCAGGATCCAGTATCTCGCGCATCATGATTATCTGACCAATTTGCCAAATCGTTTGTTATTGGTTGAACACGCAACGCAGGCGCTTACTCTGGCGCGTCGTTACAAAAGACGCATGGCTATCTTCTATATTGATCTGGACCGTTTTAAACCCATAAATGATCAATATGGACATAATGTGGGAGATGTCATACTGAAAACTGTTGCGCAGCGCCTGCTCAGCATAGTCAGGGAGTCGGATACCGTATGCCGTCAGGGTGGTGATGAGTTTGTGATCCTGCTGCCTGAATTTATAGATACTGACAGTCTCGAAATACTGGCAATTAAACTGCGAGATGAGATACAGAAACCGACCCTGGCTAACGGTTATCAGCTTACGGTTTCAGCCAGTATAGGCATCGCCACTTATCCGGATAACGGCGATACCGTTGATGCCATTATCCAGAGCGCCGATACTGCCATGTATAGCGCCAAAGCAGATAAAAAACATATCTGCTTTGCCCCTTCGATACAAACCGCCAAAGAAGACTGAATATCCGATGATAAATCAGCCTTACTGGTTATCCCCGCGCGTATTTTGCCGCTTGCTGAAACAGTTCATCGTCTGGACGAATGCCGGTATAAAGCACAAATTGTTCGACAGCCTGAATGGCAAAAACGTCTGCACCGGTGATTACCTTTTTACCCTGCGCTTTGGCATAACGGATCAATGGTGTTTCAGGCGGTAATGCCACCACATCAAAAACAACCTGCGCAACATTAATTGTTTCTTCGGTAAAAGACAGTGTTTCAGCCTCTGCACCACCAGCCATACCAATCGGGGTGACATTGATCAGCAAATCAGCCTGAATACCATCCATCTCTGCTGCCCATTCAAATCCATACAAACCAGCGAGATGTTTTCCGGCTTCTTCATTACGGGCCACAATATAGCCTTTTTTAAATCCGGCATCTTTCAGCGCACAGGCCACGGCTTTTGCCATGCCGCCGCTACCGCGCAAGGCGAAGGTCAGCTGATTGGAAACCTGATGTTCCGCCAGTAATTTGGCAATCGCGATGTAATCGGTGTTATAGGCCTTAAGGTAACCATTGGTGTTAACGATGGTATTCACAGAATCAATGGCTTTGGCTGATGGATCCAGCTCATCCACCATCGGAATACAGGCTTCCTTGAAAGGCATAGAAATCGCGCAACCACGGATGCCTAAGGCCCGCACACCGGCAATCGCACCAGCCAGATCCGTAGTGGTAAAGGCTTTATAGAGATAGTCGAGATCTAGCGCATCGTATAAGAAGTTATGGAAACGGGTGCCGAAGTTACTGGGACGCGCCGCCAGTGACATGCAAACGATAGTGTCTTTGTTTAATTGTCGGGTCATGCTGCAAGGCTCCTGATGGGAAATGAAGGCGTAACAAACGAATGCAGATGGCTACGTTAGCAGTAACTTAAACAAATACCTACCTGGTGGCCGCAACAATCTGTTCCAGATCACGCCGGGATGTTTGTTTGGTATCCACTTTTACATAAGCGGCCATCTCTTCCCAAACCAGCACAACATCCGCGACACCCGGCTGCGCTTTGATATTCTCAGAGAGTAAGGAATATTGTTGTTTCGCTGAATCAGGCAATACGATCCGCAGACTGCTGACATAAGGCGGCTCCCGCATGGTCAGGCTGATCAGCAACCAAATAGCCACAATGAGAATACCGGCAAAAAACACCAGCGATGTGCCGTGAAACTGTAATAACCAGCCACCCAGTGAGCCACCTGCTGCAACGCCTAAAAACTGGCTGGTGGAATAAAGCCCCATCGCAGTGCCTTTATAGCCCGCCGGTGCTACCTTACTCACGAGTGATGGCAGCAATCCTTCCAGCACATTAAAGCCGATAAAGAACAACTGGATGCCGGCGAATACCGCCCATAAATTCAGTCCGGCAGAAAATAACACCGCTTCCGCCAGCAGAAAGATCAGAATACAGCTGATAAATACCTGTTTAATCCGGCGGCATTTTTCGGCATAAATAATGAAAGGAACAACTGCCACAAACGAAATCAGCATGGTGACCAGATAAACCTGCCACTGAAGCTGCCGCTGAAAACCCGCATGTTCCATTGCCACTGGTAGCGCCACAAAACTGGCCATCAGCAACGCATGCAGAGAGAAAATACTGAAGTTCAGTTTTAGTAATTCCCGTTCCAAGATGACAGTTCTTAAATTGCCGCTGACAAAAGCTGATTCACGATTCAGTACATGCTGCTGTGGTTTAGGGATGAAAAACAGTGTCGTGACAATAGCCAGCCCGGTCAGAACCGCAGTTCCCCAGAATAACGCTGACAATCCGAAAGCATGAGTGATAACCGGCCCTAACACCATCGCGACAGCAAAGGTAATACCGATACTGACACCGATAAATGCCATAGCCTTAGTGCGATGCTGCTCGCGGGTAAGATCAGAAAGCAGCGCCATAACGGCGGCAGATATTGCGCCCGCACCCTGTAAAGCACGCCCGATGATCACGCCCCAGATTGAATCGGCACAGGCAGCCAGCACACTTCCCAGCATGAAGAGCAACAAGCCACCAATAATCAGCGGGAAGCGGCCAAACTTATCCGACAATAAGCCAACCGGGATCTGGAACAGCGCCTGCATTAATCCGTAGATACCGATAGCCAGACCAATCAATGACTCATTGGCTCCCTGTAACGCCATGCCATAGGTGGTCAACACCGGCAGCACCATAAACATGCCGAACATGCGCAATGCAAACACAGCGCCTAAACCAAGGGTGGCCCGGCGCTCTGTCGTGGTCATCCGGTGATCATGCATATCAGGTTATTCCCGTTGAGTCAGAAACCAGAGAGGTCAGAAACCCAGTGACGTCAGAAACTGTGAGGGATCCGGCGTGGCAAAATCGACCGACATCATGACACTCAGTGAAGTAATGGCAATGATGGAGAAGATAAACAGCTTTTTCGCCCATACACGATCATCTGCCGCCTTAAATCCGGCAAATGCCATCGCTGACCAACCGATTCCAATCAGCATCGCCACAGCAAAATAGCTGTAACCTGCATAACCGCTCAGCGTTAACATCAGTGTTGCCACCGCAAACGCCAGCACATAACGCAGGATATGATTTTTAGTCACAGAGATACCGTGCTTCACCGGCAACACCGGAATAGAGGCAGACTGATAATCTTTGAACCGGAATATCGCAATCGCATAGGAATGTGGCATCTGCCAGAGACTGAAAATCAGTAACAACAGAAACGCCGCAATATCGAACTGGTTACTGACAGCGCAATAACCAATAACCGGCGGCGCGGCGCCAGAAAGACTGCCCACCAGCGTGCCATACACGGATGTGCGCTTCAGCCACAGGCTATACAGCCCTACATAAACCACAAAACCCATCAGCGCGAGCGCCGTCGCCAGTGGGTTTGTCATGATCCATAACAACCCAAAACCCGCGATGCCCAGTAATGTGGCATACACCAGCGTCGTAACAGGTGAAATCAGCCCCTTCACCAGCACCCGGTTTTTGGTGCGCTCCATAATGCAGTCGATATCACGATCGATGTAATTATTAAACGTACAGCCGGAAGCAATCACCAGCGATACGCCGGTGACTGTCGCCAGAAACAACGGTAAATCCAGGCTTCCTTTGGAAGCCAGGAAAAAACCACCAATGACGGAAATCAGATTACCAAAAATGATTCCCGGTTTTGTGACGAGCAGGTACTGCTTGATCATGATGTCAGCTCTTAATGACCCATCATATTATGGTTAAGGTGGAACATGATCCACAGTGACCCCACGACAACGATAGCAATAATCAGCACCGTAAAGATAAATGCGATCAGATTCCAGCCACCCTCTGATTTAGTATCCATATGCAGGAAGTAAATCAGCTGCACCAGGATCTGGGCTACCGCGAATGCGGCAATCACCAGAATAATCGTTGATGGCGGTAAAGCCGCTTCCATCACGATCCAGAATGGGATAACCGTGAGCACGACTGACAGAATAAAGCCGGTAATATACGACTTCACGCTACCGTGGCTGGCACCGCCATGACTAGTGTTATGACTCATTACAGCACCCCCATCAGATAGACCACAGTGAATACGCAGATCCAGACAATATCCAGGAAGTGCCAGAACAGACTCAGACACATCAGGCGGGTATTATTCGTCGCCGTCAGGCCGTTCTGTGTAATCTGTATCATCAGAACAATCATCCAGACCAGACCGGAGAAAACGTGCAGACCATGCGTACCGATCAGTGCAAAGAATGCTGACAGGAATGCACTCCGATCAGGACCATAACCTTCGGCGATCAGATGTGCGAACTCATTGATCTCCATACCGATGAACGCGGCACCGAACAGAAAAGTGACTGCCAGCCATTTCATGACACTGCTTTGCTCACCTTTGTTCATCGCCAGCATAGCCATGCCATAGGTGAAACTACTGATCAGCAGACAGAAGGTTTCCGTCAGTACATACGGCAGTTCAAAGATATCTTTCCCTGTCGGGCCACCGGCGAAACTGCCTGAAAGCACTGCATACGTTGCGAATATCGTCGCAAACAGAATGCAGTCACTCATCAGGTAAATCCAGAAACCAAATACTGAATTGGAACCGGCATCATGATGCTCATGCTCACCGGCGTGCACAGACTGATGGTGTAAAGTTTCAACCGACATGCTTCACCTCTGCCTGATTCATTTTTGCAAAATGTTCATCTTCTGTTTTTTTCACCACATCGACCGGAACGTAATAGTCGACATCTTTGTTAAACGAATACGTAATCCAGGTAGCAATCACACCGACAAAACCAACAATCGCCAGCCACCAGATGTACCAAATCAGCGCGAAACCCATAATCAGACTAAACACACTGATGATGACACCAGCACCGGTATTCTTCGGCATATGGATCTCTGTGTATTTCGCCGGACGTTTATATGCAGTGCCTTTTTCTTTCATATCCCAGAAAGCATCGCGTTCAGAGACAACCGGAATTTCAGCAAAGTTATAGAACGGTGGCGGAGATGACGTTGCCCATTCCAGAGTACGTCCGCCCCATGGGTCACCGGTCAGATCACGGTTTTTGTTACGGTCTTTGATACTGACCACCAACTGCAGCAACTGACACATAATGCCGATCAGGATCAGCACGGCGCCACCAACCGCAATCAGCAGCATGGTATGGTATTCAGGGTTAATGTCCTGACTCAGACGACGAGTCATGCCCATGAAACCTAACGCATACAGCGGCAGGAAGGCACCAAAGAAGCCGGTGATCCAGAACCAGAAAGCAGCCTTACCCAGTTTCTCATTCAGCGTGAAACCCATCGCTTTCGGGAACCAGTAGTTGAACCCGGCCAGATAGCCGAAGACGACACCACCGATGATCACGTTATGGAAATGTGCAATCAGGAACAGACTGTTATGCAGCACAAAGTTTGCGCCCGGAACGGCCAGCAGCACCCCGGTCATGCCACCCACGGTGAATGTCACCAGGAAACCCAGCGTCCAGAGGATCGGCGTCGTGAACTGAACCCGCCCCTGATACATGGTAAACAGCCAGTTGAATATCTTCACCCCGGTCGGGATCGAGATAACCATGGTGGCAATACCAAAGAAAGCATTCACGTTGGCGCCAGCGCCCATAGTAAAGAAATGATGCAGCCAGACGATGAACGACAGAATGGTAATCGCTACCGTTGCCCATACCAGCGAGGTATAACCAAACAGGCGTTTTTTGCAGAACGTTGCCACAACTTCAGAGAAAATACCGAATGCCGGCAGGATCAGAATATAAACTTCCGGATGACCCCATGCCCAGATGAGATTGACATACATCATCTGGTTGCCGCCTAAATCGTTGGTGAAGAAGTGCGTACCGAGGTAACGATCCAGCGTCAGTAACGCAATAGTTACGGTCAGGATCGGAAACGCGGCAATGATCAGCACGTTAGAACAAAGTGCCGTCCAGGTGAACACCGGCATCTTCATCATACTCATACCCGGCGCACGCATTTTCAGGATGGTAACAAAGAAGTTAACCCCGGTCAGCAAGGTACCAATCCCTGAGATCTGCAAGCTCCAGATCCAGTAATCGACCCCTACCCCCGGACTATACTGATGCCCGGATAACGGCGGATATGCCAGCCAGCCAGTCTGCGCAAACTCACCCAGCCCCAGCGAAATATTCATCAGCGCAACGCCGACAATAAACAGCCAGAAGCTCAGCGAGTTCAGGAATGGGAATGCAACATCACGCGCCCCAATCTGCAATGGCACCACGATATTCATCAGGCCCACCATAAATGGCATCGCCATGAAGAAAATCATGATCACACCGTGCGCGGTGAAAATCTGATCGTAATGATGCGCATTCAGGAAGCCTTCCGAACCGCCGGAAGCCAGCATCAGTTGCAAACGCATCATGATCGCATCGGCAAAGCCACGCAGTAACATCACCATAGCCACGATGATGTACATAATACCGATCTTCTTGTGGTCAACCGAAGTCAGCCATTCCGTCCAGAGCCAGCCCCATTTCTTGTAATAGGTCATAGCAGCAACAATCATGATGCCAATCAAACCGACGACACTCAGCGTCCCCATAATAATGGGTTCGTGATACGGGATCGCCTCAAGCGTTAACTTTCCAAACATGTCTTATTCCCCGGAGCCTGAATGTGATGGCATGTGCATATCCTGCTCCATGTCGTGAGGCATTTCCTGTTGCATGCCATGACCCTCTGGTGCAGCCTGCTGATTAGCAGGAACCATAAAGCGGTTGATGATGTCCTGATACAAAGCCGGTTTCACTGCACCAAAATACTCAACCGGATTATTCTGGGTTGGTTTGGTCAGTTCATCATAATCGGCCAGTTGCATCGCTTTCGGCGATTGTTTGACTTTTGACACCCACTCACCGAACTTTTCCATCGAAGTGGCGTAAGCCATAAACTTCATACCCGAGAAGCCGGCACCACTGTAGTTCGCGGATATCCCCTTATAGGCACCCTCTTCATTCGCGATCAGATGCACTCTGTTCTGCATTCCGGCCATCGCATAAATCTGACTACCCAGCTGTGGAATAAAGAATGAGTTCATCACAGAACCGGATGTCACTTTAAATTCAATCGGAACATTTGCAGGGAAGCTGATCTCATTAACCGTCGCAATACCCTGCTCCGGATATATAAACAGCCATTTCCAGTTGAGCGACACCACCTCAATAACCAGCGGTTTTTCTTTGGAAGCCAGCGGCGTACGGGGATCAAGCGAATGTGTTGTTTTCCAGGTAATAGTACCGAGAATCAGAATGATGATGAGAGGAACAGTCCAGACAACAAACTCAATCTTGTTGGAATGTGACCAGTTTGGTGAATAGGTCGCATTTTTGTTGGAAGCCCGGTATTTCCAGGCAAAAACGAAGGTCATGATAATGACCGGAATAACCACAATCAGCATAAGCCAGGTTGCAGTAAGGATCAGCGATTTTTGCTGCATCCCGACTTCACCCTTCGGATCAAGTAATGCCATATTACAGCCACTTAGCAATAATGGCATCAGCGATGGTAACAACCACCAGAATCTGTTTTTTATCATTTAACAACTCCGTCGAACGGGAATATCACATTTCCAATGTGCGTCGCCTATTGTGAAAGCTACCTGAAGCGTTGTTAATACAATGTTGTATTTTGTTTATATTTTTATGATCCATGTATGAAAAAAATGATCTAACGCAATATTTTATGCCAACTTTACTTTCGTAAAACAATTCAGGTCCGGACTCATAAATAACTGACACACTAAACTGATCTTAGACGTTCTCTCACCAGTCGCCAGTTCCGGTTAGATTTAGCGGCTTGCTCACAAGCAAAATAAAAACCATCAACTACGCTGTAAACAGAGAGTATTTTCAGAATGGAATAGCAAAATGCAGACTCAGATGAATGAATTGCCGATGACCAGGCAGGATTTGTCGCAGCGTCTTGCCACTTTGCACGAGATCATCCGCGGACGTTATGAATTTATTGACCGGATATCCATCGCCATCTATGACGCAAAAAACGACCTGCTGAAAACATTTGTTGGCAGTACTTCTGATGGCATACCACTGCAAGGTTATGAAGCGCATCTCTCCGATGTGCCGTCATTACAGGCACTGATCCATTCCCGTAAAAGCCGGATAGTGCAGGATATGGACGTAGTATTTAATAGCCACAGTGACCATACCGGCTGGCTACGCAGCCAGAACTACCTCAGCAGTTACACCATCCCCATCTTTCAGGGAAATGTATTTGTCGCTTTTCTGTTTTTTGACTCAAAAAAAGCCGATGCTTTTCAGCAGGATACAATTCATTTTCTGGATGTGTTTGCTGATCTGGCAGCACATCTCTATCTGATTGAACTGGCTGCTGTGAAATCACTGATCAATACGGTACATCTGGCTACTGATTTCGCCCGGATCAGAGATCTGGAGACAGGCAGTCATTTGGATCGGATGGCAAAATATTCACGCTTGATCGCACGAGGCGTTGCAGAACAGTATCAGCTTAGTGATGAGTTTATTGAATATCTGCACCTTTTCGCACCTTTGCACGATATAGGAAAAGTCGGCATTCCTGACAAAGTGCTACTCAAAGCGGGAAAACTGGGGACAGCTGAGTGGGAAATCATGCAGCGGCATGTCCAGCTCGGCACCATGATGATTGACCAGATGGTAAATGACCTGGGACTGAATCTCGACAACGCTTCAGCCATTATGCGCAACATAGTGGCAGGCCATCATGAACGGGGCGATGGTTCAGGTTACCCGCAAGGATTAAAACTGGAACAGATCCCTATTGAGGCACGAATTGTAGCGATAGCGGATGTTTATGATGCACTTTCCACTGCCCGGCCTTACAAAACAGCATGGACAGAGGAAGATGTTATCGCCGAACTACAAAAGGAAGTCGCCGCCGGACGACTTGATGCAATATGCGTCGCCGCCCTGCTGAATGCCACCGAAGAACGGCTGGAGATCCAGGCCCGCTTTGCAGACCCTGTCTGATGTTACCTTGGTTTCTGATGTGACTTTGGTTTAAGCATCGGTATCAGGATTATCATCATTGTCACTGGTGATAATCCGGGATGCCAGAACCTTGTCGATGCGCATACCATCCATATCAACCACTTCCAGTTTCCAGCCATCCACTTCCAGAATATCGCCGGTCGCCGGAACACGTCCCAGCAGTAACATCACCAGTCCGCTCAGAGTATGATAGCGGTTGCGTTCTTCCTCCGGTAAACGCTCCAGTTGCAGACAATCTTTTAACTCCATCACCGGGATCAGACCATCCAACAACCAGGAACCATCCTCACGTTGTACGGCCCAGGCATCGTCATTATCTTCCTGATAAAACTCGCCGGTCAGCGATTCAAGTACATCCTGTACCGTGACAATCCCCTGCAACTCACTGTATTCATCAACCACAAATGCCATATGCGAACCCGACGCACGGAAATGTTCCAGCAACTCCATCCCACTCAACGTTTCGGGTACATAGCTGCATGGCTGGCATAGTGCTTCAAAATCCAGATCCAAACCTTGTACTGTCTGCGCCATGATCTGACGGGCGCTGATCACACCGATCAGATCTTTCAAGCCACCACGACAAACCGGAAAAGTTGAGTGTTCGGAACCTGACATTCTCAGTAAATTCACTTCCAGCGAATCCTGCAAATCAACGAACACAATATCTGCCCGCGGCACCATTAGTGAAGCAACGGCCCGATCATCCAGACGGAAAACATTGCGCACCATTTCATGTTCATTACGCTCAATGACTCCGGATTCAGAACCCTCCGCCAGCATGGCATGAATTTCCTCTTCGGTGACACTGGCACTGCTATTTTGCTTAACACCCATCAGACGGATCAATCCGTGCGTAGATGCCGATAAGAGTAAAACAAACGGCCGTGTGATTAATGCCAGCAGTTGCATCGGGCGGGAAACCAGACAGGCGACATTTTCAGCGCTCAATTGCCCCAGGCGTTTGGGAACCAGTTCCCCGATAACAATGGAGGTATAGGTCACCACGACAACAACAACGACTGTTGCCGCCGCACTGCTGGTCGCAACAGATAACCCGAAATGTTGCAGCCAGACTGATAATGGCTGAGCCAGAATAGCTTCCCCAAAAATACCGTTCAGAATGCCGATAGAAGTTATGCCGATTTGGACTGTCGATAAGAAATTGGTTGGATCTTCCGCCAGTTTAAGTGCAGTTTTGGCACCTTTATCACCATCAGCAGCCTGCTTGGCTAAACGCGCCTTGCGGGCGGTGACAATGGCAATCTCTGACATAGCAAAGACGCCGTTCAATACAATCAAACCGATCAGTATAAAAATTTCCATAACCGCCAAATCAATAACATATGTAAATACGATGTTAGCTGATCTCCCCTCAACCTGCTATCGCCGGTTACACAGTGAAAAAATGCAATTCGTCGAAAATATCAGCAAACAAACCACAAAACGCTAAAATTTAGCTTTCACATCTAGACTCAGCTCCGGATTTCATTATAATCCCGCCTCGTTGAATACGTGTGCCGGCTTAGCTCAGTTGGTAGAGCAACTGACTTGTAATCAGTAGGTCATCAGTTCGATTCCGATAGCCGGCACCATTCAACCTAAGCCCAGATAGCTCAGTCGGTAGAGCAGCG
>MTLD01000447.1_pt1 | contig 46968 bp, 42 predicted proteins | sample 1982471 | NCBI WGS metagenome assembly MTLD01 (sample SAMN05712604, study PRJNA340218) | biofilm metagenome | isolation source: sample SPM anode biofilm adapted to -50 mV | place: USA | collected 2012-02-03
GCGACATAACCAGCTTCAAGCTCGCGGAAGAGGAAAAGGCCTCCCTGGAGCAGCAACTCATTCAGGCGCAGAAGATGGAGGCCATCGGCCAGCTTGCCGGAGGCATCGCCCATGACTTCAATAACATTCTCACCGCAATCATCGGCTATGGCCACCTGCTTCAGAACAAATCCAGGGAGGACCAGGTCGCCCAGCGCTATGTGTCCCAAATCCTCGTCGCATCGGAAAAAGCCAGCAGACTGACCAGGGACCTGCTGACATTCAGCCGCAAACAGATCATGAACCTGGCGCCCATAAACCTGAACGAGGCCATCTCCTCCATTGGCGATATGCTCACGCGGTTGATCGGAGAGGACATCGAGCTCAACATCGAACTGCAAGATGAGCCGATCAGCGTCCTGGTGGATGTGGGGCAGATCCAGCAAGTGGTCATGAACCTGATAACAAACGCCAGGGATGCCATGCCCGAAGGCGGAACCATCTCTATTGCCACGTTTATCCGCCAGCCCGAACTGGAACCGGCAAGGCAGCCCCAGGCGACTTCAGGCCGATACGCCGTGATCAGTGTAAGCGACAATGGCCTGGGTATGGATCAGAAGACCCGCGAGAAGATATTCGAACCGTTCTTCACAACCAAGGAGACAGGAAAAGGTACCGGATTGGGCCTCTCCATCGTGTACGGCATCGTCACCCAGCACAATGGCTTTATCGAGGTGCAGAGCAGCATGGGGCAAGGAACAACCATCAGGGCCCATCTTCCCCTTGTGAATAACCCTTCCGACAAATCCAAAAGCGAGATTCTGGCCTGCATTCCCTTTGACCAAGGAGGGACAGAGACCATCCTCCTGGCGGAAGACAACGCCGATGCCCGCGAGGTGTTCAAAGAGATCCTCGAAGGCGCCGGTTACAAGGTTCTTTGCGCCGTTGACGGCAAAGATGCCGTGGAAACTTTCAAACTGAATGCCGACAGGGTCCGGATGGCGATCCTTGATGTGGTCATGCCCAAAAAAAACGGCAGCCAGGTTTTAAAGGAACTCAAAGCCATGCGCCCCGGAGTGAAGCACCTTTTCTTGAGCGGCAATGTTGCCGATATCATCCACGACAAGGAAGAATTGGAAGCCGATCAGCATTTCCTTCCCAAACCGGTCCTGCCAAACGCGCTCCTAAGCAAGGTGCGCGAGATTCTGGATGAAAAAGTGCTGCATCCTTCCGTTATTTAAGCAGGCTGTTAAAGCACCTGCCTTTCCAACTTGCCCGCCTTCTGTTCTCCAGCCACAGCGTATGATCACGGCAATGCGCCGCTCTGTTTCAGGAGGTCGGCCAGGGCCTGGGCCAATTTTGCGTAACCGGCCCCATTGGGATGGATATGGTCCGACTTGAGGGAGTGTTTGCCCAGGATCCGGGGAAGCGCCTTTTCCTCGCAGGGGATCTTGAACTCCCGGGCAATCTCGCCATAGAAGGGGGGCGGCGACAGGGTGAGGTTGATGTCCGGGACCGCGATCAGCACTACTGCTACGCCGCGCTCCTGGGCCAGCCGAACCATGGCCCGCAGGTTGTCGGCCGCCTGTTGTCGGTCAAGATGCCGCAGCAGGTCATTGCCCCCCAGGCAGAGGATCATCAGGGCCGGCCTTTCCTGCTCCAAAACCCCGGGCAGCCTGGCCAGGCCCTCGGCCGTCACCTCTCCCGGCACCCCGGCATTGACCACCCGCCGCCCGATCAGGCGTTCCAGCACGGCCGGATAGCTCTCGCCCGGAGCAGCACCGGTGCCGTAGGTAATGCTGTCGCCAAAGGCCAGGATGACCGCGTCGGAAGCCAGCGGCGGCAGCTTTTCCACGGAGTGGCAGGCTTGCAGCAGCATGAGCGCCATTGCCACGAAGATGCCTTTACCCGGAAAGCGCAAGTATTTCATGCCTTCACTCCAATCATGGTCGGAAATAGCTGTGCGCCGGCCCTCGCTGCTCGTGAGCGGGTGCGGAAACCATCAAAAACCGGTGATCAGAAAATCAAGGGCGGCAATGATTTCGCTGCGCTGCTCCTTAAGCGAGCAGACCTTGGCGCCCAGGCTGTTTAGCCTTACTCCGGCCAGTTCGGCGGTTGACATTATCACCTTGGTGCGTTTTACGGAAAATTGTGGGTTGAGATTTTTCGCGGCCTTGGCCATGTCGGAAACGGAAATGAGGGGAACAACCACGCGGGTTGCCAGGCTGCCCAAAAGGTCGGCCTGGACGTCGAGCAGATAGGGTATCCGCTGATTCGTTTCCGGATTCGGATTCGCATAAACATCGAACTGGGCCATCAGAACAGCCTCTGGCCATCACTGAAGGCCCCTTGAGCTTCAATGCGCCGATTATATTCTTCTATTGCCTCTCTATTCTCCTCCTGCCAGATCCTTTGCTTTTCGTCCCGCAATATCTCCGCAAGACGCTGCTCCAACGCCTGCGAAAGGTTGATGCGATGTTCCTTGGCCTGCTGGAGCAGGTCACTGTTGATACTCAGATTGGCAGGCTTTTTGGGTGCATTCGGGTCAAAAACATTTAGGTGCATGGCATATTCCTTATACGCATATTCTATGCGCATAAGTTATATCCCTCAGACAGAATTTGCAAGGTTTATCAGAAGTGAGGCATGGCAATTTATTATGAGCGTGCTCATTTTTTTATTGCCTTTTCTGTGTGAAAAAATTAATATCTCCACGTCCACCATTTGAAAGAGAGCAGCGATGCGCATCAGCGAACAGGCAAAACAGGCGAACCGTGCCCGCATCCTGGAAAAGGCCGCCGAGATCTTCACCGGCAAGGGCTTCGAGGCGGCCACCACCAGGGATATTGCCCTGGCTTCCGGCTTGGCCGCCGGCACCATGTTCAACTACTTCCCCAGCAAGGAGACCCTGGCCATGACCATGGTTGCCGAGGCCCTTGATTGGGGACAGAAGGATTTCCGGCTGCGGCGGCACGGGGAAGAGGGCCTGGCCGAGGAGATCTTCCTGTTCGTGGCCTCGGGCCTGCGGCGGCTGCGGCCGTTGCGCCCCTTTCTCGGCCCGGTCCTGGAGCGCTCTTTAAGCCCGTTTCCCCGTAAAAGCGTCTGCCCCGAGGGAGAAACTACCCGCCAGAAGCATCTGGCCGGCGTGCAGGAGATCATTGTTCGCCACGGCTTTACGCAAGCCCCGGATTATGTGGCCATGACCATCTACTGGTCCCTCTACCTGGGAATCCTCGCCTTCTGGACCAGCGATGAATCTCCAAACCAGGAAGCAACGCAGTCCCTGATCGACTATTCAATCCGCATGTTCGTGCAGACAATTTCCGGCCCCGGACCGGATACGGGAGAGGCCCATGCCGACTGATAAAATCATCGAAACGGAACTGCTCGACATTCTGCCCAAAGATCGAAGGACAGACCCCACCGGGAAACTGCTGGCCGAACTGCTCACCCGAATTGCAGTGAAAAAGGTTCCGGTGAGCTCCTTTTTGAGAATATGGACCTTGGGTTCGCTCCAGGCCAAGGTTACCGCCGGCTATTTCGCCTATTGGCTGCGCAGCCGTTTCAGCGACGCCGGGGAGAAACAGCGGCTGAAAAGTGAAGCACACCTGGCCGCGGCCCTGAAAATGTTCGGCACTATGGGCTATCTGCGCGGCGCAATAATGAAACTGGGCCAACTGCTGGCCAACCTGCCGGAGGTGGTGCCGGAGGAATTTGCCGAGGTGCTTGCCGCGCTGCACTTCGAGGCGCCGCCCATGCACTTTGCCATGGTGCGCGAGGTATTCCTGGACGAATTCGGCTGCGAGCCCGAAGAGCTGTTCGCCAGTTTCGACCGCCAAGCCTTTGCCGCCGCCTCCCTGGGCCAGGTGCACCGGGCCCGGCTGCACAGCGGCGAGGAGGTGGCGGTCAAGATCCAGTATCCCGGCATTGCCCGGACCATCAAGGCCGACCTGCGCAATCTCCGCCTGCTGCTCCAACCGCTGTGCCTGACCAGGGATTGGCAGAATACGCTCGACAATCTGGCGGACCTCGAACAGATGCTGCTCATGGAGACCGACTACGAACAGGAGGCCCGTTTCGGCAAGGAGGCCCGCAGTATCTTCAATGCCGAGGATCGGGTGGTGGTGCCGCTGGTCTACGAAAAGTATTCCACCAAACGGGTGCTGACCACCGAGTACCTGCGGGGCTGCCATCTCAATGAATTCCTGGCCCGCAACCCGAGCCAGGCCCAACGGGACCATTTCACCCATCTGCTGACAGTGGCCACCTTCCGGGTCTTTTACCGGCTGCGCTGGCTGCCGGCCGACCCCCATCCCGGCAATTTCATTTTCATGGATGACGGCAGCCTGGGAATGATCGACTTCGGTTGTACCCGGGTCCTGGGCGATGAAGACTGGCTCTTGTCATGGGAGTCCATCGGTGCGGGGCTGGACCGGGACCAACCGCGCCTGAACCGTGCCATTGCCAAGGCCTGCCTCTTCGACGCCCCCCAGGAGATGAGCGAGCATCATCTGAAAACCATCCGGGAGGGGTTTGAGTGGTTCATGGAGCCCTGGCTGCAGGAAGGCCTGTTCGATTTCGGGGACAGGGATTTCTTCCGCCGGGGTGTCGATAATTTCGCGGAAGGTGTGCGCAAACGCTACACCCGCTGCGTAGCCATGTCTATCTGGTCCAACCGGTTCACCTTCGGCGGCCGGGCCTTCTGTTACAGGTTGAAAGGCCGCTGCGAATTCCGGAAGATTTTTCTGCAGGAGTATGCCTGGGATAGGTTGGACCAGCACGAAACATAACTCCCCCTGCCCCTTTAGGCCTTTAGGCCTTTAGGCCCTATGGGTCCTATGGGTCCCATGGGTCCTCTTTACTTAAGAGGGGGAATACGGGGTAAATCGGCTCTTTTCTCCTCCCCTTAAGTTAAGGGGAGGCCGGGAGGGGTTATGATTCAATCTGACTAGTACCGATCTCCGGCTAGTAGTCCCTTCTCCCTGAGGGAGAAGGTGGCCGAAGGCCGGATGAGGGCCACTGTGCCATATATATCAACTTTATCCCCTCACCCTAGCCCTCTCCCTCAGGGAGAGGGGGTTGTATTAAACGCCAAAGCGGGAGATTAATTCTACTCAGGTGATCAATCACTAAGGAGACCATATATGCTCAAGCTCCACGAGGTAATAAAGACCTATGACGGCAAGTCCCAGGTGACGGCCCTGGCCGGGATCAACCTGGCCATCGGGACCGGTGAGATGGTGGCGATCATGGGGCCTTCCGGTTCCGGCAAATCCACGCTGCTCAATCTGATGGGAGGGCTCGACGTCCCCACCTCGGGCCAGGTGATGGTGGCTGGGGAGGACCTGGCCGGGGAGAGCGAGAAGGGGCGCTCCCTGTTCCGCCGTTCCAAGGTCTCCTATATCTTCCAGGCCTATCACCTGATGCCGACCTTGCGGGTAAGCCAGAACGTGGCCCTGCCGCTGCACCTGGCAGGGGTTCCGGCCGGCGAGATCAAGCGCAAGGTCGCCCAGGTGCTCGGGGAGGTCGGCCTTGAGGCGCGAGCAGGCCACCTGCCGGACGAACTCTCCGGCGGGGAGCGGCAACGGGTAGCCATCGCCCGGGCCCTGGTCACGGGCGCGCCGCTGCTCCTGGCCGACGAGCCCACCGGCAATCTGGACACGGCCCGGGGGGAGGAAATCCTGAACCTGCTCCGCTTCATCCACCAGGAGCGGGGCACCACCATCGTCATGGTCACCCACGACCACCACGCCGCCTCGGCCTGCGAGCGGCTGATCAAGCTGCGGGACGGCAAGGTGGAGGGAGATAGCGCCCGGGACGGGGGTGACCGGTGAAGTTCCTGCTCCGTACCCTTTCCCTCTCCTATGTCAGGCGCCACATGGCCAAGACCCTGCTCACGCTGCTGGGCGTGGTCGTGGGCGTGGCCACCTTCAGCGCGATCCGGAGCGCCCAGGGAACCCTGATCCAGGGGATCCGCTCCACGGTTGACCGTATCGCCGGCAAGGCCCAGCTCCAGATCACCATGGTGGGGGGCGTGCCGGAAGAGGTGCAGGAAAGGATCCGGGAGCTGCCCGGCATCCGGGCCACCTCGCCGGTTATCGAGCAGATTGTCGTTCCCGAAAAAGGGGAACTGGGCAGCCTGCTGGTGATCGGGATCGACCTCCTGGGCGACCGGGAGATGCGCGACTACGGCTTCGACGGCCAGGACGCCGACCTGGACGACCCGCTCCTTTTCCTGGCCCAGCCGGACTCGGCCCTCTTTACCCGGGAGTTCGCGGACCGGGCCGGGCTGAAGATCGGCGAGACCATTGCCGTGCGCGCCCCTAAGGGGGTAAAGCGGGTGACAGCCCGGGGATTGCTCTCTCCCAAGGGGTTCAGCGAGGCCTTTGGCGGCAACCTGATGGTGGTGGACGTCTATGCGGCCCAGGAGCTGTTCGGCCGGGGACGGCGTTTCGACCGGCTGGATGTGCGCCTTGACCAGGGAACCAGCATTGCCCAGGGGATCGCAACCCTGGAGCGGGCCCTGGGCCCGGCCTACCGCGTGGAGACGCCGAGCCGCCGGGGAGAGCAGATGGAGCGGATAGTCGCCAACTTCGTGTCCGGCTTCAACATCTCCAGCGGCTTTGCCCTCTCCATCGGCACCTTCCTGATCTTCAACGCCTTCAACGTGGCCGTGAACCGCCGACGGCGCGACATCGGCACGCTCCGCGCCCTGGGCGCCACCCCCCGCCAGGTGCAGCTCCTGTTCCTGGCCGAGGGGCTGCTGATCGGGATCGCAGGGGGTATCGTGGGCTGCCTGACAGGGACGATGCTGTCCCAGGGGTTCCTCCGCATGATGGGGCAGACCACGGAGACGGTTTACGGCGTCACCAGTTCCGGCACCGTGCACCTGCCGCCCGGGATTGCCCTGGAGTCCATGGCCCTCGGCATCCTGGCCTCGCTGGTAGGGGCCTGGGGACCGGCTCTGGCGGCCTCCCGCATCACGCCCACCGAGGCACTGGCCAAAGGGGCCTTCCAGGCCCGGCTCCCAGCCAGGGTCGCGCCCCGCATTGCGGCCGGGTGCGTCGCCCTTGGCTGCGCGATCCTGCTGGCCATGCATCCGCCGCTGGGCGGCAACCAACTGATCCTGTCCGTGCTCCTGCTCGGGGGCACAGGGCTCGTGCTCCTGGTGGGGCCGCTCTCCCGGATGCTGCTACAGCTCTTCATCCCGTTGGCCGCGCGCTTTGCGCCCGTGTCGGGCCGCCTCTCCTCGGACGCCCTCCTGGGCTCGCCCCGCCGGACCTCCGGTACGGTCATGGCCATGACCTTTTCGCTCACCTTTGTCCTCGGTTTCGGCGGCTACATGGGCTCCACCAAGGCGACCATGACCCGCTGGATGGACGATGCGCTCACCTGCGACCTTTTTGTCCGGGCTTCGGCCAACTTTTCCCGCCCCGACTTCCTCTTTCCCGGCGCGCTGCGGGACGAGTTGCTGCAGGTGCCCGGGGTGCGGACCGTTGAGAGCTACCGCGGCGTTCACCCCCTGTTCCGGGGGCAACCGATCCTGGTCGGCTCCATCGAGGTCGGCCCGACCATGGACCGGACCAAATTCGAATATCTCCAGGGCAACCCGGAAGGGATGCGCCGCGGTGTGACCCGGGAGGGGATGTGCACCGTGTCGGAAAATTTTTCCCGCAAATACAATTTGGGAGTAGGCCAGCAGGTGGAACTGGTCACCCCCAGCGGCGTGGTGCGGCTGCCGATTGCAGCCGTGCTGCGGGACTACAGTTCGGACCAGGGCATGGTGCTCATGGATCGCACCCAGTTCCTCCGCCTCTGGAAAGACGACCGGGTGGACATATTCGACGTATCCATAAACCGCGACGCCGATCCCGGCCAGGTGCGCAACGCCATCCGGGCCCGGCTGGCCGGGAAATATCCGGCACTGGTCTCCACCCGCAAGGAGTTCACCGCCGAGATCAACAAGGCCATCGATGCCTTTTACGCCCTGACGCGGGTCACGGTCTTTCTCGCCCTGCTGGTCGCCTTCCTCGGGATAGTCACGTCGCTCCTGATCTCGGTGGCGGAGCGGACCAGGGAGATCGGGATCCTGAAGGCCTTGGGGGCCCTGCGCTCCCAGATCGCCAGGAGTATCGTGCTGGAGGCCCTGGCCCTGGCCCTGGTGGGACTGATCCTGGCGATCCCGGCCGGCAACCTCTTTGCAGCCTTCATGGAAGGGGCCATTGCGGAGTTTTTCACCGGCTGGCGCATGCCCCACCATTACCCCTGGGAAATCCTGGGCCAGCTCCTGGTGGCCCTGCCGCTGGTATCGGCATTCGCCGCCTGGATTCCCGCCCGCCAGGCAGGCAGGATGAAGATCACCGAGGCGATCGAGTATGAATGAACCTAGCGTTTATCCATGTAGGGGCGAAGCAAGAGCTTGACCTGCTTCGCCCTTTTGCCACAGAGATCAAAGGCGGGCGAAGCAGATAAAACTTGCTTCTCCCCTACAATCAAAAATGGTCAATTGGTAATTTCCGAGTCCCTTAATCAGCAGTAGTTGCCCGTCTTTGCCAAAAGGTGACAGGTGGATTCCCTGCATCAACCGAAAACGGAAAGACAATCTGGCCTCATGATTACCTCACGATTACTAGGATTTTGGATCTTAAATCTTGAGGAATCTCGAAGTAATCTTGCGGCTGATAAAAAGGCTTGAATCAAGTAGGCTTTATAGGCACAAACTTCCAAGTCGTAAGAGACTACGCCTAATCCCACTTTACCAAGGGTGAAGGTTGAATCTGTGGAGGCATTAAATGCACGAAAAAAGATTACCTGGAAAATCCCTGCTCCGGCTCGCCACGGCTGCCCTGCTCTCCACCCTCTGCGCCGGCCTTGCCTGGGGCGCCGATGCCCGGGCCCTCCTCAAGGAATCGGAGAGCCGCCACCGCACCAAAACCCAGCAGTATGCCGGGGAACTTACCGTGGTGAACAAGGACGGCAAGGTCCGCAGAAAAGGGTGGAAGAGCTTCCGGCAAGGGTATGCCGGCGACGCCAGGAACCTGATCCGCTTTACCGACCCGCCGGAGGTGAAGGGGGTCGGCTTCCTTTCGCTGGCAAAGCCGGGAAAGAACCCGGACCAGTGGCTCTACCTCCCTTCCATGAAGCGGGAGCGCCGCATCGCGACCCAGGACCGGGACGCCTCCTTTGTCGGCACCGACTTCAACTACGAGGATATGGAGGAGTTCGACCACGAGAAGTACAAGGTGTCCTTGCAGGGGGAGAAGACCATCGACGGGCAACCCTGCTACGTGATTGCGGCCACCCCCCTGGAAAGTGCCGGCAAATCAGTCTACGAGAAGAAGATCCTCTACCTGCGCAAGGACATCCTCTACCTGCTGCGCGAAGACCTCTACCTCAAGGGAGACAAGCAGCCGGGCAAGCTGTTTGTCCTCGCCGACCTCCAGAACGTGGATGGCCACTGGGTGGCCAGGAAATGGGAGATGCACGACCTCAAAAAGGGAAGCAGGACAACGGTGCTCCTGAGGGAGGTCGCCTTTGACCGGCCCCAGGCCGCCAACCGCTTTACCCTGCAGAACCTGAACCGCGAGGGTGGCGATTGATCAAGGTTCGGCGCCAGTTCCAACTCTGCTTCCTGCTGCTGCTCATCCCCCTGCCAGCCCTGGCCCAGGGCCTTTCCGGGTACGTGGAGGCCAAGGGATTTGCCTACTCCGAACGCGCCAGCAGCCGCGACCCGTGGCTGCTGGGCTGGGGAACGGCCTTCGCCAAATGGGAGCAGAAGGTCGGCGAGGCCCAGCTCACCGCCTCAATGCGGGGGGAAGGGATCACCTCCGACGAACGGGGCGCCCTCGCCTTTGACCCCGGGGACCGCAGGCTTAGGCGTTCCCCCCTCTCGGTACGGGATTTCTGGGTGCGGCTTCCCCTCACCCCTTCCCTGGACCTGCAATTGGGGCGCTTCCAGCTCGGTTGGGGCAAGACCGACGGCTATTCCCCGGCCGACGCCTTCCTGCCCCGCGATCTCTCCGACCCGTTCAGCGACGAGAAGCTGCCCCTGTGGGCCCTGCGCCTGAGCGGGCAGGATGGGGCGCTGCGCTACGAAGCAGTGGCCTGCCCCACAACCACCCCCTGGCGTCTGCCCGTGCTCGGCTCCAGGAACGCCCCCCTCGAAGCGGAAGGGCTGCCCGCTGGCACAGTTTTCAAAGAGCTCGATACCGCCCCCCCGACCGAGGGCTTTGGCGCCCTGCGCCTCCTGGCCACCTTTGGGGATTGGGACGTAGGGGCATGGACACGGTTCGGGGTTCGCCCCGCGCCGCTCCTGGATTTCCGTTTCGACCTGGCAACGCCGGCCCCCTCCGGCCCGGTCATCCCCGTGGAGCGCCGCTACGCCAGGGAAGAGGCGGTCGGCATCGAGGTCTCACGGATCGTCGGCTCCTGGATTGTGAGGGGCGAAGGGGCCGCGCTCTTCTCCCGGGACCGGGACCTGGGCAACGCCCTGATCGGCGCCCTGAGCGCGGAGAAGGGGTTCGGCGACGGCACCCTGCTCGTCACCCTGGCCGGCAATGCGCTGGAACCGCCTGTGGACCCGATGCTCCTCTTTGACCGTTCCATACTCCCGGCCCTGATCGTAGCCTGGAACCGGACCGAAGATTGGGGGGAATGGAAGCTGGTCTGGAGCGTGGGGCTCAAACGGGGCGACGGCCTCGTGAAGGCAGAGGCCGGCTACAACCTGACCGACCTGTGGAAGGTGACGCTGGGGGGCGAACTTCCCTATGGCTCGACCGAAGGCCCCTTCGGAGCCCTCTACGCTGCCAAGCGGGTGCACCTGGCGCTGCGGCGGAGTTGGTGAATGAAGTTTTTTATATGATTTTGCAGTTATCCCGTGTATCCCTTTGTATCCCTGTAAATATAACCTGAGTAGAATTAATCTCCTGCTTTGGCGTCTCAACAATCCCCTCTCCCTGAGGGAGAGGGCCAGGGGGTAAAGTTGACATATATGGCACAGTTGCTCCCTTCCGGCCTTCGGCCACCTTCTCCTTTAGGCCCGTTTTGGGTCCTTAGGGAGAAGGGACTACTAGCCGGAGATCAGTACTAATCAGGAAATTTAATGAGTTGCCGTAAGCTGAACAACTTGGAGTTTTTCAATATCCGGAGGAATTGATGGCCAGCCTGCAAAGTTACATCCTGCGCACCTATCTGAACTACAACAAACCGGCGGAGACCGATACGCGCACCCTGGAGGAATTGCGGGCCGAGCAGGAAGAGGCTGCCAAAGGGACGCAAATGCCCGGAGAATTCCTGGTCCAGCCGGTAACGGCCGGGGGCGTCGAAGGTGAATGGATCCATCCGCGCGAAGCGCCAAAAGAGAAGGTTTTGATGTATCTGCACGGCGGCGCCTATGTCATGGGATCGTGCAACACCCACCGGGCGCTGACGGCGTATATTGCCAGGGCCTGCGGCATGCGCGGCCTGCTGCTGAATTACCGCCTGGCCCCGGAGCACCCGTTCCCGGCAGCGGTAGATGATGCGGTGGCGGCCTACCGCTGGCTACTGTACAACCGCTTCAAGCCGTGCGATATCGTGATTGTCGGGGATTCCGCCGGCGGAGGCCTGGCCCTGGCGACCCTGCTTTCCCTGCGGGATGCCGGCGATCCGCTCCCGGCCGCCGCGGTCTGCATCACCCCCTGGGCCGACCTGGCGCGATCCGCAGATTCCCTGAAGGGCCGTGCCAAGGCTGAACCGCGGGTCACGCTCCAGTCGCTTTCCCTGGGGAGCCTCTATATCGGCGGCAATGACCCCCGACTGCCGCTGATCTCCCCCCTGTACGCCGATCTGGGCGGCCTGCCGCCGCTGTTGATCCAGGCCGGCACCGACGACATGCTGTTGAGCGACGCGACACGGCTGGCGGAACGGGCCAAGTCCGCCGGGGTCGATGTCACCCTGGAGCAATGGGCCAGGATGTGGCACGTGTTCCACCTCCATGCCCCGATGCTGCCCGAGGCCAAGCGGGCAATAAAGGCGATAGGTGTTTTCGTGAAGGCAAGATTGGTCTCTAACGGCTTGAATCTTTAAAAAGGGCCGCGTTGTCCGGTTTGGTTTGCGCAGCAAGTCAAAAGCGCCCCTCATCCGCCCCTATGGGGCACCTTCTCCCTGATGGAGAAGGAAAATGTGTCCCCTCTCCCACCGGGAGAGGGTGGCCAAAGGCCGGGTGAGGGGACAAGGCAGGGGTTTAGCGGCGCTGCAATTACCAAGCTGAGAAAAAGTGAACAAAACTTCGGGAAGGCTTTACTCACATGGATTCGGGGTTCCGATTTACCTTAGATTAGGTTAAACTTTGGGCAGACAGGCAAACAGCCTGGAGGAGGGAAGAGAATGAAAGGGAAATCAGCTTCTTGTGCCGTTGTCATCGCATTGATCTTCCTGTTGGTCCCAATGATGTGCCATGCCCAGAAGATCGAGAAGTTGCTGGACGTGAAGGCGCCACCGCACGAAGAGGCATTGCAGGCATCTTTGGTGGAGAACAGGGCCGCGCCGCTCCAGGGGCCGGTGGAGGCGGCAAAGCCGGACAAGCAAACATCCCAGAGCTGGTACCTGCACCTGCTGAACGGCATCGCCATGGGCTTGGCCACCTACAATACGCAGGAACAGAACGACGGCCGGCCTCCTTTTGCCGGAACCCCCCGCTGACGGCGCCGGAAGCTCCAGCCGGGCCTTGGCAGCGTCCTCACCCTGCCTTTTTCCCGGTCATCTCCTCGATCTCGACCTTGATTACGGCGGTTTTGGCCATTGCGTCCGGCGGAAAACTGAACTCCCCCTCCCCGTACTGACCCATGATGATCCGCAGGCCAGCCTCCTTTTCTCCCTGCCCCTCCAACAACGTGGCACGACCAAAGGCGATGACACTCCGGAAGCGCATCCCCCAGGAGCAGGCGCTGTCGGCCCGCACCAGGTCGTGACCGACGTCAAAGGCGCAGCAGACCCGGTTGTTGCGCCGCAGGATGTCCAGCTTCCGCCCTGCCAGGGCGCTGTGCAGGTAGATGCTGCCGTCCTCGTAGCCGAAGTTCATCGCCACCACATAAGGAGACTCTCCGTCCGCCATGGCCACGTGGCACACCTGGGCCTGGCGGATGATTGCCTCCTGCTCCTGCCGGTCAGTAACCTCTTTTTCAGCTCTTCTCATGCAAATTTCCTCTTTTCCATATAGACCAGCCATAGCTGTTCATTCACCTGCACCCGCTTGAATTCCTGGTACCCCAGCTTGGCGTACAGATACAGGTTGCGCCGGCTTTTGTGGCCGGTGAACAGTTCAAAGCGGGCAACTTCGCGATAATAATCCTCCAGGTGCCCCATCAGGGCCGAGCCGATTCCAAGACCCTGGGCCTCGGGATGGACGATCAGCTTGCCCACGTGGCAGGTCCCGCCATCAAGCAACGTGCGCACGGAACCGGCGATTCTCCCGTCACGCACAGCCTTGAAAACCGAATGGGTCCCGAATTCCCCCACAAGGTCGCCCAGCGTCTGAGTCAACGGCTGGATGCCGAAATCGTTGTAGATCTCCGCCTCGCTCACATAGGCAAGCCGTTGCAGTGCCAGGATTTCGGCGGCATCGTTAATTGTGGCTGGCTCGATTGTCATGGTTTCCCTTCCTATTCTGTCCTCTTGCATATCAGCCGGCCAAACTCCTCAACCTGCTGCCAATCGGTAAACTCGACCACAGCAGTCGGGTCGGTCGGCCCCTTTGTCATCCACATGATCAGCCGGATCATCAAACGGTCCAGAAAACGGTAACTCGGATAATCGATTCTGCCGGCAAAGACCGCCAGTTCCTTGGGACGCCAGGCGATCCGTTTGAGGAACTTCTGCAGATAGGGATTGGTCTCGGGCCGGCTCTTCTCGGGTTTGCGCGCCACCACGTTCACTGAAAAGAACGCATTGGGTTTAGTGTCGAGAAGCTCTTTGTTTTTGTTGATAAAGTCGATCACCTGGGAACTATGTGTGCCATAGCGGATGCTGGCGCCGATCACGATCTTATCGAACTGCCGAAGATCATTGTCCGGGCAATCGTTAATCGTCCGCAGCGAGACCTGATGCCCCTGTTTTTCGATCTGATTGCCCAGCACGCTGCAAATCTTAGCGGTGTGACCGTCCGTGGACGAGTAGATGATAAGTATTTTCATGATATTGGTTACCTTTTCCGGTGCCGCCCTCTTCCGGCAGGTCGGTCCTGCGAACCCGCTTGTACAGATCCGCCTCAACTACGAAGATATTCTGTTCCCACAGGAAGGTGCTTTGGGCGGGGGCCATGATCATTGCCGTTCTCCGTCCCGAGGTGCCAGGATAATCTCCTGAAACGCCCGGTCATGCTCGATCCGGAAGGACTCCTCGAAACCCCTGCCTCCGCTCTCAGTGAAAAATCTTTTGGTGAATTGCAGGGTGGCCAAAGGCGCTTCCAGGATGGCTGCACCAAGTTGCAGCGCCCGCTCCATAAGCTTCTCCGCTTCGACAATCTCGCTCACCAGGCCGATGCGATGCGCCTCCTGGGAGTTGATCCGCCTCCCGGTCAGACAAAGGTCCCGCGCCAGCCCCTCTCCGATTATCCAGCGTAGCGGCGTAAAGAGCGGCGGCGCGCCGAACTTGATCTCCGGGTGGCCGAACGATGCGGTTTCGGAGCAGAGCCGGATGTCGCAGAAAGTGGCGAAATCGAACCCGCCCCCCATGGCCGGGCCGTTAACGGCCGCGATGACAGGTTTGGGAAAATGCCAGAGGTCGCGGTGATAGCGGGATGACGACTCGACAAGCTCCGCAAACCGTTCCGGCTGCCGGAATTCATCCAGGTCAAAGCCCGCGCTGAAGGTATTGCCGGCGCCGGTGAAGATCACAGCGCCAATGGCGGCAACGTCCTTCCAGTTTTCGAGGCAGGCAGAGATCTCTCGCCGCATCAGGATGGAGATGGCGTTGCGTTTTTCCGGCCGGTTAAGGGTGATGACACCGATGCCGTCGGCTCTTTCCTGTGTTTGGATGGTTTGGAATTCCATAGGCACTCCCTGGCCGGGAAACCCGCATAGATGGCCATATTGATGAGTAGCGATGATACCACGCTTATTGAGATGAGCAAAGCACCGGATAGGGACTTTATTCGGCATTGGAAACACGGCAAACCTTTTGACTTTTATTAGTTTCAGGCAAATAATGCGCGCTAATGGGATGCGTTATTAGAGGCAGTATGGCACCCCAGCAAACAGAGTTGTGGTGTTTGCCGGATCTGATCAGTAATCGGTTGTAATAAAACCAATGAATACATTAACATCCAAAGGATTAAACGTAATATGCTACAGCTTATAATTAGTTTTATGGGCGGTGGAATCCTGGTTGCCCTGATCAACTGGACCAGAACTGCAAGGTCTGAGAGGACGACAAGAAAGCATGACTTCATCAAGGAGCAGATCGCTAACGTCTATGGCCCCTTGTATTTTTTTGTGGGCATAACTGAAGCTTTATTCGGTTTGAATCAAAAATTCCATCAGGCATATAATGAGCATTTTATTGATCAGAAGTGGAGCACCGACACACATACTAGAGTGAGCTTGAGAAAGGAAATTGATGCTACGTTACAAATAGCGAATGACTATGTAGGAATAGTCCGGGACAACAATGCAAAAATTGTTGACATACTTCGGGAGAATTACGCCTTCATAGACCCTGAAGACACTGATACATTTCAGCAGTTTGTAATTGACCACATGCGTATGGAGCGGGAGTTTAAAGCCGGTCAACCCCTTGAGACCCCGCATGAGATTTACTTTAAAGTCGGTGAGATTTCATTTTGCCGGAAGCAGTTCATTGAGCTTGTAAAGGCGAAGTTTGTGGAGAAAAATAAAACACTAAAAAGCGTTCACTAAAGGATTTAGGCTAATCCTTGAGAACTGCCGCCAAGCGGAAGACCACCATGCCGTTGGACGGCAAAAGGGAAGAGGAGAACTTTATGCTAAGAGCGTTGTACTATCCCTTTTCTCGCTGCATTGAACCTTCTGCTCTGAAGCAATTACTTCTAATTTTTGACACTATTACATTCCTCCCTCCCGTAACAGACGACGAGTGGCGAGCAAAATTATTTCGGGATCTTGAAAACACAGAAGATCTAAAATTTGAGCAATATAGGTCACTGCAGAAACCTCTAGAAGACCTAAAAGCAGAAGGTGCAATCATTCTGCAACCACCTGCATATTTGAAAAGTTTTTGTTCCCAGGAAGTGGCTGCCAGCGCCTTAAGCGACCTATTGGATGATGAATGGTGCAAGGTTGCGAGCAGTCCCAAAGTATTTAACCTTCCACATCAGCTAAGAGACCCACTAGGGAAAGCCACTTGGCAAATTTTCCCAGCCAAAATTCCAAAACATCTCCTCGAGATACTTGTTGAAGATTCAAATTTTAGACACCACATAATTCAAAGCGGAAGAATGAATACAGCATGGACTCTTTCTTATGAAGCTGGGTCTGCGACTGCCTTAAATCTTCATCTTGCCGCCGCAGCAGAACTCAATGTAGCACCAGTGACAGATAGTGCTTTGCACCACAGACTGCTACTGCGAAAAGTTGTAAGAAGCGTAAGTAATACCCCCAAGTGGGTTAGAAGTAATGATCCTTTCATTCCAAAACTTGCAGCCCAGCAAACAGCAATTGAGATTGTGCAACAGTTATTGCCAAAATCAGCCCTCGCAAATGCAACCTTTGACTCAATTCTCCTCTTTAGAGAAAAAACTAAAGCCGCGAGGACTGAGCTGATAAATGAGTTGTCTTGCCGATTGGCCAAAGTTGCTACATCTGAAGACCCCAGCGACATTTTGTCTGCTCAAGCTGATGCGAAAAAGGAAATTGAAAACGAGTTAATTGAATACAGAGCTGATCTCGCATCAGCAAGGGATAATGTGTGGCCGAAGTTGGTCCCAACGGTTGCTTCAGGAGGAACGATTGCAGGACTTGCAGCTGTTGGCCTTCAGTTTATTTCTGGTGGCCCATTCGGAGTTGTCGCAGGGTCGATAACCGGAGCTTCACTCGGTTTACTAAAGTCTGCGCTTGAATATCGAGCCGAAATCAAGAAAATAGAGAGGAAAGCATCCTCTTCTATAGCATATCTATCTCAATTAATTGATGCGTAAACAGTTCAACATCCCGCAAAATCGGAGAATTCCGATAAGCGGTTGCCTCGTTACCCCCCAAAACCACACAGGAGACAATTACATGAAGCAAATTCTTACCTTAACTTGCCTGTTTTTATTAATAACTTGCAGCGCATTTGCTCAAGATACAACCCAAAACACTGAAAAAGATTTATGCCTTTTAGACATCAATAACTGTGTCGGACAAAGCTACTACAATATTGTCGAGAAGATAAATCGCATCAAAGTTGCCCTAGAAGCAGGTTCCAAGATCTATAGCCCTCAAGAGATAGAACATCTTAAGTATATGCTCGACGAAGCCATGTTTTGCTGTGATCGAATTGAATGCCACCCATCTCAAGTTCCGGAAATGGCTGATAGGGACAACTGATATTGAAAATGCAAATTCAATAATGTGGGCGGCGAAACCTTAAATACGTCCTACGACTCAATCAACCAGGCCAGCTCGGGCGCTGCCATGCTGGGCGAAAACTCGATAACATCGTATTTGGCCACGCCATGCACGCAGAAAGGGTCCTGCCCCAGGATTTCCTGCAAGGCAGGCAGGCTCTCGGCCCGCGCCAGAATCACCCCGCCGGTGCGCGGAATCCGCCGGCCCGAGGCCATGAAAATCCCCGCCTCATACTGCCTTTCCAGATACTCCACGTGGGCGGCAAGATGCCGGTCCACTACCTCAAGCGGTTCCACATAGGTAAGCACGATAACGAACATGTCCCTTAAGCACTCCTTTGAATTGGGCTTGCAACAACTAAGCTGCCATTCACCAAAAACTGCTCCAGCCTTGGCAAACACTCTGCCAGATTGCACCTTCCAAACCCGATGCGAAAACAATCGTATCCATTGCCGTAAAGGGTTCCCGGAAGCAGCAGCACTCCGGATTGTCGTACCAGATCGGCGCAAAATTGCTCGACCGATGCCCCCAGATAGCGCGGAAAGGCAATGGGACCGGCCTTTGGCTCATGCCACTCAAAACGATCCTGGTGCCTGGCAAAGAACGATGCCAGCAGACTCAGGTTGCCCCGGATTATTCCCAGGTTCCGTTCAACAATCGGGTCACGATGGCGCAAGGCCAGCGTGGCAAGGTACTCGCTGGGGGCGCTGTTGCAGATCGTTGTGTAGTCTTTGAACGCGGCAAGGGCGTCGAACAGCTCTTTGTTGCGGGTCGCGACCCACCCGATGCGCAACCCGGCAAGGCCATAGGTTTTGGACATGACGCCGAGAGATATGCCCCGCTCGTTTATTTCCGCGAACGACGGCAGTCTGTCGGCAGGGTCATATTCCAGGCCCCGGTACACTTCATCGGAAAACACGAGAAATCCCAGTTTGTCCGAGAGATCGGACAATTCTTGCATGAACCGGGGGGCGGGCAGATATCCAGTCGGATTGTGGGGAAAGTTGACGACAACGACCTTGGTCCGGTCTGTCACACTCTCCGCAAGGAACTGCAAGTCCAACTCCCAGTCGCCATCGGGATCTCCCGGCCACTCGGTCACTTCCGCACCGATACTGCGAGCCACTTCCCCAAGAGACTGGTAGTAGGGTGAATGAACAATGATCTGGTCGCCGGCACTGAGAACAACATTCATAAAGTTGAATATCGCTTCTTCGGCACCGGAGTGCACAAGAATCTGGCCGGGGGAGATATTCGGATAAAGGGAGGCAATCTGTGCCCGCAATTCGGGGCTGCCAAGAGACTCCGTATACCCGAGCCAAAGCGACGACAGTTCCTCATGGGCATTTGGCTCAAGTTTGAGCAAGTCTCCCACGGAAAGACTCTCGCAGTCGGAGCAGCAAAGCAGATATGGGGCCGTAAATTCGTATTGCGCGAAATACCGTTCGAGCCGGAATGGTTTCAATTGCATTCAATGACTCCCATGATCAATAGAACTTCTTGCTCCAGGGGCCAGTACGCAGAGCAAGCTCGTGGCAACCGCAGCTTTGTCACGGCGCCAAACCAGGCGCAGCAGCAAATGGGTTTTGATCGGAATTGACCTCTTGGTGAATGACTATCGGGTCTGAGATGAGGCCAAACCTGGCATCCTCGGGGTACGTCACCGCAATCTCAGGCGTCTCGCCGGCAAAAGTCCGCACCGCTTCCCAAGAGCGCCACAGGGTACAGAGAAAGAAATGCGAGCGGCCCTCCTGTTCGGCACGATGCACGTATGCGGCAACATTGCCCGGTATCGATCGTGATTCTTGAATCCCGGTTTTTTCAAGATAAATAGCGAAGGCATCACCATGTTCATGGGGCACCACACCGTGCCATGTACGAGAAATCAGCATTTGGCTCCTTTCCAAGTTCAAACGATGTTAAACCGGCTTTTCTTTTGAGGCCTTAAAATATATGACGCAGAGCAATACCGCTCCGAGAGAAATCGCAATATCCGCGACATTGAAGATCCCGGTACGCAACGGGCCTATGCCCATATTCATAAAATCGATGACGCGGCCTTCGTTGAATATTCGGTCAATAAGGTTTCCAATACCGCCTCCGACCACAAGGGCAAGGGAAATCATTCTTGCTTTGGAATTGTCTGTCGAGGCCAGAAGGTAAATAAGCATGCCAGCCAGAAAAACCCCAACAAAATAGATGAATACCCAGAATTTTACGTTCTGGGGTGAACCGGCACCCAGGCTGAGAAAAGCGCCCGGATTCTCGGTGTATTGCAGGCGAAACAGATCGTGCAGGAACGTGATTGGTTTCGAGTTTGCCAAGCCATGCCGGGCGAGTTTTTTGGTTACCTGGTCGCAGCCGACACAGGAGAACATCACCGTCGCAATCAGGAGAGTCCTGTTCATCAGTTTCATATCCGAGCACCTTTTCCGTTTGATTTTTCCATGTAGACCAGCCAGAGATGGTCATTTACCTGCACCCGCTTGAACTCCCGGTACCCCAATTTTTCGTACAGGTGAAGATTTCGCAGGCTCTTGTGGCCGGTGAACAGTTCGAACCGGACTGCTTCGCGATAGTAATCCTCCAGATGCCGCATCAGTATTGATCCGATCCCCTGGTTCTGGGCCTCTGGATGGACAATCAGCTTCCCCACGTGACATGTCCCGCCATCGAGCAGCGTCCGCACCGAGCCGACGATCCTCCCGTCCCGCACGGCCTTGAAGACCGTATGGGTGGCGAATTCCCGGGCAAGATCATTCAGTGTCTGAGTCAAGGGCTGAATGCCGAAGTCGTCATAGATCTCTGCCTCGCTCACGTAGGCGAGCTTTTGCAGGGCCAGGATCTCGTCGGCGTCGTTGGTTGTGGCTTGTTCGATGTTCATGAGCGCTCCGAAAAATGCGAGGTTCGCGGGACGCATAGCGACCATTACGTGGTGCACCAGGGGCGGTCGCTCATCCACTCGCGCAGCATCGGCCCAAGCCACCCGTCGAGCCCTTTGGCCAGGTAAAAGCGGGGCCAGAGCAGGTCGTCCCCTGCGGCTATCACCCCTTCCGCCAGCGCCACCTTCTCCAGTGCCGTTCCCGGATAGATCCGGATACCCGTGGTCAGCTTCAGCATATCCAAGTTAAGAGAGTCGGCAAACGCCAGGCTTTCCGCCACCGATTCCCGTGTCTCTCCCGGTCCGCCCAGGAGGAGGAAGCCCATCTTGCGGATACCGTAATCCCGCAGCATCTCCGAGGCAGCCCGCACCTGATCGAGATCATATTTCTTGTTGAGATTTTTGAGAATGGCGGGGCAGCCGCTCTCGAACCCCAGGCTTACCTCGACGCAACCGGCCGCCGCCATCTTCCGCACCATCTCCGCATCCACGAAACCGGGATACAGGATGCAACGCCAGCGGATTCCCAGGCCCGCGGAGGCGAGCGCGGTGCAGAGATCATTGGCGTATTTCGGCGGGAGATTGAAGGTATTGTCCACAAAGTAGAAGCAGTTGAAACCGGCGGCCACATGCCGGGCAATCCCTTGTACAACCTCATCGACCGGGTGTTTCCTGATTGTCGTCCCTTCCAGGGCCGGGGTGGAGCAATAGCTGCATTTCATGGGGCAGCCGCGCCTGGTCTGAAAGGGTATCCACAGCTCCTGGCCGGCGGCGGCAGGCACACTCCAGAGCGCGGGGTCGGGGAACGGGAGTGTTTCAAGCCCGGCTCTCACGGCGCATCCACCCTGCACCGCAGCTCCGGGAAGGCAAAGGCCGGCAATGCCCGACAGGTCGTCCCCCCGCTCCAGGGCCTGGAGGAGCTTCGTGAACGCCGTTTCCCCCTCGCCGCATATCCCCATGTCCGCTTTCAGGTAACGGAGCGCCGCCTCCGGAAAGATGCTGAACCCGGCACCCCCCACGACAATGGGCGCATCGGAGAAGGTGCGGCACAGGCTGATGATATCGCGCACCGGCTCCAGGAAAAATCTCGTCTCCGTCATCTGCTGGTTATCGACGTTTCTGACCGATATCCCGATCACACCGGGTTGCAACCGCTGCACTGCCTCCCGGATGATAGCGGCATTGTCGCCGCTCCCCATCAGATCCAGCAGATGCACTTCGTGTCCGGCATTCCGGGCGGCAACGGCCACGCAATTGAGCCCCAGCGGCAGGGGCACCATGTTGATCGTCTCGGTATTTGCGGAAATTAGCAGTACTCGCATGGGTGGTTCCCCCGTTTTGTTTCCCATGACATGGGAGGGTGTACCTGCTGAGGAAAATGACTTTCAACGTGAGGAGTTAAACCTTTTCAGCTTCAAGATTACTTCGAGATTACTCAGGATGTAAGATTCAAAATCCCCGTAATCGTGAGGTAATCTAGAGGCAAATATGTTTTTCCTGTTTGGTTCCGTTAATTACGACATCGGTTGTCTGACAATGGTTCGCCACTTTTTCGGCGCGGCCCGTCGTAAATCGCTCAGGTATATTTCGTGGTGTTTGCCTGACCGATGGCTGCCATTGCCTTCAATGAACGCATGCACCTTTTCAATGGTCGGCCCCTCATCCGCGAATGGCCCGATATGCAGTATCTGGGCTGCCTCCCCCTCCTTGAAGGCTTCAAACCTTACGAGCGGCAGGGCGGCAGGCGCCTTCTTTCTCTGCACCTCTTTCGTTGCCTCTTCAACCACGGCAGGGGTAATGAATTCCGGCTGCATGACCATCACGGTCCATTTCCAGGCATCCTTGTTTCCAGTGGTAAACGCAGACAGGTCATCGGACCACCAGAGCGCCTCAAGCGGCATCACACCGTAATCGACACCCGTTTCACCCTTTTTGACCATGAACTTCAAGGCGTAGGAAAGGGAGAAGAGTGCTTCCACCGCGTCACTGAATGATTTTGCGGTATTCGGATCGCCTTCTCCGTCAACCATGAGGAAGTTCATTTCGGGTACGTCAACGAGTGTGACTGCCTTGGCAGAGGCTTCATACAGGTGTTTGAGTAGTTTTTTGTAGTCTATCTTTTCCATTAAAATTTCCTTTTTGAGGCACAGCTGGCACTTGTTTGGAAAAATCCCATTTCAGTTCAATCTGTCATATCCAGTTTCTCACTAATTGCAACTAAGGCTGCATATAATTGGTCAAGATCGTAATCCTCTCCGTGAAACTTGTATGTATGTCCGTCAAGAGCTCGGAGATAAGCTTTTTTCGGAAAGCCTTTGGCACCAGTCACCAGATTCATATCAAAGAAAGGTTTCCCCTCGTACTCCGAAACCCACCTGTCTAGCCTTTCGTCAAAATGTTCCAAGTGATTTCGGAGTCGGCGGAAAGGCTTTAAGTCAATCCTTGAAAGATCAACGTGTCCTGATATAACTCGGTAACGCTCACTGTCTTTTAAGGGATCAAGTATCTTATCCACAATCGCTGCATGTGTCAGAAAATGCTGTAGATGAAGAAAGACATCAAAGACCTTACCCTTTCGTCCCTCCAATTCCAAAAACGCTGCCCAAGAAGACTTTGCAAACTGGATCTGCGTCAGAGCCTCCTGAATATAGATTTGCCATTTATCCATATGTCCTCGGTTTACTTGTTGTTGACCAGTTCACCTACGCACCTGAACCGGTGATCTACCCAAACGGAATACCCCCGCCGCCTATTCCCGCCCAGCCGGTTTCTGCCTCAGCTCCTTGCCAGCAGTCCATCCGGCGCTCGCCTCGGGATATGCGTCAAAGCGGGGGATATAGGGTTTGATGTCGATCAGCGGCGTTCCGTCCAGAACATCGATAGCGCCGATATGCAGGATATTCCCCTCGCGCCGCACCAGCCTGACCACGGAAAGCCCCAGGCCATTGGGCCGGCAGGGGTGACGGGAAGCGAAGACGCCGTGCGGCTCGTCGTCAAGGAAGGTGGCGCGTGAAAGTATCACCTCGCCCGCCCGGTCGAAACGGTAGATGAGGAACAGGTGGGAAAAGGTCTCGATATCCTTGAGCGCCGCCGCGAACTCCGGGAATACCTCGACGCGCCCCTCCGCCTCAGGCTGGAAGGCCCCCTGGATGGGGGCCGCCTCCTTGGCCGCAAAGGGGGAGTGGATGATGCCGATGGGTTGTATGACCATGTCCATGGAGTGTTCTTTCATTCGTCGGAAACGAGCGACTGTTTTCGATACGCCCGGCAATCCCAGTAACCACATGGCCGTAAGCAGGATCGTGTTTCGCGGCAATGACAATATCGGCACGCCTCGTGTAGGCAGCAAGATTCTTTATGCGGAATGCACCACCGTTACCGCGGCATTGGCATAAGGCTGCATGAGAGTTAGTATGAGAGAAAGGGGGCGGCCCAGGGTTGGGGCATTTCAACGCGATATTTTTCTAAAATCCCAGCAACCGATGGCATCTATCTCACCCTACAACGTGTATGCCGTTCTGGTGGTAAGGGGTTTCGAGTCTCAGAGCGACCGACACCACTTCGCCAGCTCGATAACAGGAACCACCTCCACTTGTTCGGATAGCCGGTAGCGCCGGTTACCCGGATAGATCACCACCAGCTGCTCCAGGCCGAGATCTTCCAGCGCCGTACGCATGGACGGTGTCATGCGCGGGGCATCCATCCGTTTGACCTCCATTCCGATGCGGCGACCTTCCCGAAACATAAGCAGGTCCAACTCTGCTCCGGCATGGGTGGCCCAAAAATAAGCTTCGTCCGGCTGCGTTGCCTTGATTGTCTCTTCTATGACATATCCTTCCCACGACGCCCCGCATCTAGGGTGCCGGAGCAGGTCTTCCATTGTCCTGATCCCGAGCAGTTGGTGCAACAGCCCGCTGTCGCGGAAATAGACCTTTGGAGATTTGACTTGGCGTTTTTTCAGGTTTTCATGCCATGGTTGCAGTTGGCGCACCATGAACACCCCTTCAAGCAGATCCAGATAACGACGGGTGGATGATTCACTGACGCCCAGCGAGCGCGACGGTTCCGCGGCATTCCATATCTGGGCGTGATAGTGGGCCAGCATGCTCCAGAACCGATGCAATGTTGCCGCTGGAGTGCCGATACCGAGCTGCGGTATGTCTCTCTCCAACACCATCTGAATAAAATGTTTTCTCCAGGCAAAACTATCATTATCGTTCCTTGCCAGGAATGAAAGCGGTAAACCGCCACGCAGCCAGTGTTGTTCAAAGCGTTCCGCTCCGACTTCATCGGCGCTTAAGCCACTGATTGTTACGATTTCCATCCTGCCTGCCAACGATTCTGACGATTGCCTGAGCAGCGCGGGAGATGCGCTGCCGAGAATCAGGAACCGGGCCGGGAGAGGATCACGGTCAGCCAACACACGCAGAACCGGGAAAAGCTCGGGACGTCGCTGAACTTCGTCGATTACAACCAGCCCAGTGAGGTCGCGCAGCGCGGTCATCGGCTCATCAAGCCGAGCAAGGCTTATCGGATCTTCGAGGTCAAAATAGTTGAAGGAATCGGGAGCGACAAAGCTGCGCGCAATGGTTGTTTTTCCGCTCTGACGCGGCCCGAGCAACGCTGTAATGCGGCTGCGCTCTAGTGCGGTCTGAATTGAGGTTGTAAGGGTAGGTCTGAGTATCATGACTATACACTACATTGATAATCCACCATGTCAAGAAGGAATATCAATATATACTTTCAAGCATCAAGTTGACGAACGTATATTCAAATACAACAGAAGGTGCTTTCCCCAGTGCAGCTTTCCCGGACTCTCGTCCTGCCCAGGCAATCAAAGGATTGCGCGGAGGCGTATAAAAAAGGGGCTGGCCCCCTTTTCGATGCCCGAACCTGGACACTGCATTCGAGTTCTCCTTTGTGTTGCATTACCGCGAAAACCCGCCGACCATGCCGCCGGTCAGCCGCGTTAGATCATTGGCCGTTATCTCCAGTGTCCGGTCCGGGCGGCCGATGCCGCAGTAAATGGTTGGCAGGATCGTCAACACGTCGTCATCGACGAAAACGGCGGCATCCTCTCTGAGCGACAGCGGCGAGACGCTCCCCGGCTCCACTCCCAGGAGTTCCCGCACCTCATCCGGCGAAAGCGGTGCAAGGTCGCGGCGTTTGACGCCGGCAAGGGCCGCGAGCCTTGGATAATCGACACGCCGGGTGCCGCGAAGCGCGGCCAGTACCAGCCCGCCGTTCCTGGTGCGGAAGGCAATGGTCTTTACTATCCGCTCTATATCGAAGGCAAGGGTTTGGGCTGCATCCTCCATTGTCCGCGAAGGCGTATGCTCATGGAGAGTGAATGGAAGACCGCTCTGCCCGCAAATCTCCAGCAGGCGGCTAAAGGATGTCAGTTCCATGTCAAAGGACCGGTTTTTCTTTTGAGGTCTTGGAATATGCAGAGCACTCTTTTTGCCGGATTCATATATGGGCACCTCTTATGAATAATCGGTTGGTTCTGCGCTTCGCCTCGGTTGAGGCCGCCGCCATCATCATAACCATATTCAATGGCTTAATCTACTGCCTAATCCATTACGCTTGGCGCCTGCTTGTGTCTTCCATAGCTATGTAAAATTGTGTTGTCAAGTAAACAAAATAAGTTTAGTTTTAAACATATATGGACTACTTGCAATCAGGAGATAATTGCCATGGCACAGACAAATCCAAAAAACGATGAGGTCGCCCTGGAGTCGGCCGATTCCCGCAAGGCGCTGGCCACGCTCGCCATAAAGCTGTTTCATCTGTGGGGATTGAGTACGTCCGATCAACTGGACTTGCTTGGCCTCAGTCCCAAAAGCCGGGCCATGCTCTCTAAATATGCCAAGGGCGAAGCGCTGCCGGCAACACGTGACATGTATGATCGCGTGGGATGGTTGCTGGCCATTCACAAGGCGCTGCGGCTTTTGTACCCCCGGAATGATGAAATTCGCTATTCCTGGGTGAACCGACGAAACGCCGCATTTGCCAATCTTGCTCCCTTGGATGTCATGAAGGAACAGGGAATCATCGGGATTGCCCGTGTTGCCCGCTATCTAGATTTCTATCGGGGACAATGATGGCAACGCCACAACTCTTCGACAAAAGCCGTGACTTCGACGGCGATGCATACCGCAATATCGTTTCTCTCCGGGAGTCGGAGGACCTGTTTTCCGACCTTTCGGGCGGTGACGAGTTTTTGAGTGCCGTTGCAACTGCAGCAGAGATGAAGGTGAAAGCGGATATCCCCTCCGGGTTTCTTCAAAGGGGGTTCCACTATGCCACCTCCATTACCTACCCTTTCGAGCATGAACCCTACTTGAGAACACGCTATGGCAACGGCTCCTTTGGAGTTTGGTATGGCTCCCTGGCAATTGATACCACCATCCGCGAAACAGCTTTCCACATGGTAAGAGAAGAGGCCGGCATAGAAGGCAACCAGGGATTGATTATCAGGGAAAGGGCGGTCTACTTGGTGCGCTGTCGGGCGCTTCTGATAGATTTGAGCGGGAAAAGGAAAACATTTCCGGGGCTGGTGGCCCACGATTACGGCCTTACCCAGCAGATAGGCGAACGCCTTCACAGGGAAGGTCATCCGGGATTGCTGGCCCCTTCCGCCCGTGATGAGATGGGCACGAACCTTGTTGCACTCACGCCAACAGTGTTGAGCGATCCAAGATCCTTCTGCTATCTCTTATATTCCTGTGATCCGGTGCGGCGGACGGTAACTGTAGAGCGACAACCGGGAGAGATTCTGACCTCATTGAGTTTTTAATGCACCCGTAAAAATAGCGTCACTGCTTCCGCAGGTAACGGCTTTTCACGTTGTAGGCGATCATCCATTCGGCCAGCGAGCGCTTGGGCAGCACCTTTTTCAATTCAGCGGCAATGGCGTCGGCATCCTGCGACTTGGCCGCAAGCTCTTGCGCCTTTGCGTCGAACAGCAGCAGGTACGCCTTCATCTCGGCCAGATCCTTCTTGTTGGAGAGCGGGCCGTGACCGGGTACGATCCGTTCCACGTCCATGGCCTGGAGGGTGTCGAGGGTTCTGGTCCAGCCGGGGAGATCGCCGTCGGCCAGGAAGGGGTGGAAATCGGTGAAAAGGATATCGCCGCTGAAGAGGAGCTTCTTCGCCGGCAGGTAGACGGCCAGGCTCCCTTCGGTGTGGGACGGGGCCACATGGATCAGCTCCACCTTCTCATCCCCCAGGTCGATGGTCATCCGCTCGCTGAAGGTAAGGCTGGGATAGACGATCTCCGTTCCGGTCATATCCTCAGGCTTCAGGCCGTAGTTGGCGATGTTCTTCAGGGTATCCTCGCCCATTTTCTCCAGCAGCCTGCGACACGCGTCGTGGGAGATGATAATAGCGCCCTGCTTGGCGAACACACAGTTGCCAAAGGCATGGTCCAGGTGGCCGTGGGTATCGACCACATATTTGATCGGCTTGGCGGAGACCTTGCGGATGTCGGCCAGGAAACGCTCTCCCTCCTTGGCGGAGATGAGTGTATCGACCACCAGGATGCCGTCCCGGCCGATGACGATGCCGGCATTGGCGGCAAAACTGGTGGCTGGGGAGGACTCCTTTACACCGACATAGGAGTAGACATTGTCGGCGATCCTGGTCAGCCCTTCCTGGGCAAACGCAACGCTGACCCAGAGTGCCGTAACAATAAGACAAAACACAATGATCCGTTTCATGGTTCCCTCCAAGTTAATAGGGGCACGGTTATTGTGCCCCCGAGACGCAGCAATTCATTTCTAACGCCCTGAGAAATTCGGCCTGTTACAACCCGTATTCAAAGGTGGTGTACATCTTCAACAGCCCGGTGTCGTCGTAGACAGAGACCTTCCCTTTTTTCCCTTCATCATTGTATTCGACCGTCGTGTACCCCGTGGAGTTGCCCGCGACATCGAACATGGACGTTTTGATCAGCCTGTTGGCGGAGTCGTATTCATAGGTGGACGATTTCGTCACCTGGTTGGTGAAGCCGTTGTAGATCGTAACCCGTACCATCCTGCCCGCATCATCGTATTCGGTCGTGGTGTATTCGGCCAGATCGCCATTGATATCATATTCGGATTCTTTGGTGATTTTCCCTGCTTCATTATATTCGTAACTTGTATAGCCGTTAAACTCACCAGCAATATAGGTGGTCTCCTTGGTCACGTCCCCTGCCGCGTTATATTCGTAGACGGTATAAGCCGACACGAGCCCTGTGGGGCCGCAGGTAGAGGTCTTCAGTACGTTGCCGGCGCTATCATATTCGTTCGTTACATACCCGGTCAGAAACGAGGTCCCGCCAAAGGAAATGTAGGTGGAGATTTTTATCGGCCAGCCTTCCCCGTTGTATTCGGTGCTGACGTACCCGGTCAGCAGGTCACCCAGTATGTAGTTGGACACCTTGGTTACGCTGCCGGCGTCGTTGTATTCATAGGCAGCATAGGTCGATAAGACCCCGGTGGCGCCATAGACGGCGGATTTTACTATCCTCCCGGCGGCATCGTATTCATAGGTCGTATAACCCATCAATTCGTCGGCAGTGCCGAAGATGGACATCTTGATGAGCCGCAGGACAACCGTTGCCGCCGGTTTTGCCGCTGCCTCGGCCGAGGGCGCACTCTCTTCCATACCGTTGCTGGCGGTGACTATGTAGTAGTATGTGGTGCCGTTGGCAAGACCCGTCTGTTTGTATGGAGATTCCGTAAGCGCCTGGATCTTGGTGCTGTTCTCCTTGGTGACCCCGGGGGAGGTGGACCAGTAGATATTGTAGGAGGTTGCTCCGGCAACGGCATTCCAGCCGATGGTCACCTGGCTGTTTCCCGGGCTTGTCGTTACTCCGGTGGGGGTGGAAAGCGCGATATGGGCAGGTGAGATTATGACTTGGGATGACTCCACGCTTTCGCCGTTGGCGTTCAACGCGGTCACCACGAAGTAGTGGGCGATGCCGTTGGTCAAGCCGGTAACCGTCTGTCCGCTGCTTGCCCCGGTTACCTTGGTGCCGTTGGATCTGGTGACTCCGCTTGAGGTGGCATAATAGACATTGTAAGAACTGGCTCCGGGTACGGCATCCCAACTGATGGTCACCTGGCCGTCGCCGCCCGTGGCGAACACTCCGGACGGAGCCGGGGGCGGCGTTGATGGCAACGGTGGAGCCAGGACCAGTCGGTTCGCCTTCATGCTCCCATCCCTGATGGTTACGGCTCCATGAAGTTTCGTGATATTGCCGGCATTGGCAATGAAGGCGCTGTCGTAGCCACCCTCGATGATCAAGTCCACTTTCTTGGCAAGGTCAAGGTTGCCCGCCTGGTCCAGGGCCACCACCATTACCTTTCCTCCGGGCGCAATGTTGTTGCAGGCCGCTTGGATAGCCCCGTAGTTTGACCCGCTGACCTTGATCTGGGAGGGCTTCGGTTCAAAAAAGGCGGATACGGCCTTGTCGCTGTCCAGGGTAAGGGAACAGTTTGCCATGCCGGCGCAGGCGCCGCCCCAGCCGCTGAAATAGGAATTCAAAGCAGGGTCGGGATAAAGGATGGCAGTGGTAAAGGAGGCTGTACACGTGCCGGGACAGGTGATTCCCAAAGGAGAGCTGTTGACGGAGCCTTGCCCTGTGCCGGACATGACCACGGACAGAGTTGCCCCGTAAATCGGCAACGTGCTGAGCGGTCCGAAAAGATAAGCCGCCATAAACAGCAGGCTGATGGATTTAAGCGGCTTGCCAAGCAAGGCCATCATGAAACAGCCCAGTTTTCCGAGACACGCCAACATAGATTTGCACATTTTAGTGCCTCCTTCTCAGCTTGTTTCTTTTATTGATGCCGCAATGTCGCCCGCAAGAATGCCACCAAAAAAGCCGCTCAATCAGCTTTCATGCTGACCAAACGGCTCTTTGAACCTGCTTCGGCATCCCATCCGTCCCTCCCGGACGCTACATGAATATCAATTCATTTAGATACACCAAGAAATATACCGGTGTCAAGGAGCCTAAACCGGATGCGGAGGCATTGATGTTTGTATGAGGTTGTGATCGACCTGCTGCGGGGCTTTATTATGCCAGATGACGGTGCGGGAGACTTGCCATCATTTCTCTGAGTTTCAGTATTGCCCCCTCCAGATCGGAAATATCCATATCCAGCTTTTCCAGGTCGTCGCCATCCATGTTGCGAGCGATGTCCTTGATCACTGCAATCTGCAACCCCAGCATTTCGTTTACCCGTGCGGTTTCGATGTGAGTCATTTTTCGCTCCTTTTGTCGTCTTGCCGATGAACGATGATTATGCCTGCAACAACTACGTGGTAAAAAGTATACGGTTTATCAGGAATTTATCAAACAACTCCGGCAGATCTCTTCTTACTGCTTCATATTTGCGTTGCGATGCCGATATATGAAATATCCCGAGTAGAATTAATCTCCCGCTTTGGCGTCTCAACAATCCCCTCTCCCTTAGGGAGAAGGGATTATTAGCCGGAGGCAGTACTACTCAGGTGAAATATTGATATTACAAAGGAGGCCGGTGATGTCCTCGATACCTCTGCTATCACCTACCGCACTGATCGGCAATCCCGCCAACATAAACCCGCTGGCACAATCCGCCTACAATACCTCTGCGGCAGTGGCGGGAACCATGGCACAGCAAAAGACCAAGGAAGACAAAAGCGATTCAGTGACTATCTCCAGACAGGCCTTGGAAAAGGCGGCAGAGGCCGAGGGGCGGGACGAGGACGGAAAAGAGACCCAGGCCAAGGGGACACCTGGCCGCGCCAGAGGGAAATAGCACCGACCATAATCGAATATGGAAAATGGCAGGCACCAACCAGCAAATTAGCGGTTTGGCGCCTGCCATTTTTTATCCTGCCCGGAACCCTCGTCAACCGCACTTTACGGCGCGAATATCCGGGTGTTGTAATCCTGGCGGTACTGATTGTGATCCAGGTCCGTCGGGTACGCCTCCGGCGCCGGAGGCGGATAATCACTCATGCCATGGAAAGGCAGCGGTTCCAGATATTTGAACTCCTTGAATTCCTTGTAGTAGTTGTCGGCCTTGAGGATGAATCCCCGCGCCATACCGGGCTGTGGTGCCGCAAGGGCCGGGAACAACAGTTCCAGCTTGTCGGCATAATTCATGATGACATACTTGTCGTCCCGCTGCGTCAGCAACTCCTTCACCTCGCCCAGTCCAGTAAAATTGCCGTATCCGTAATACCCCGGATAGGCCGGCAGGGCTGTTTCATTCACCAATATCCGGTGCTGCTCCGTATTCATCGCCCGAATCGCATGACCTCCCACCTGCAGGTTCGCGGAAGAGGCCGGCAATTCCTGCACGGTGACGCTTACCGGCGCCGAGTCGTCCAGCCTGATGCGGTCGATCACCCAGACCTGGGCCTTCTTGATGCCGAGGTGTACCCGGATGCGGTGATCGGAACTGAGGAACAGGCCGGACAAATCCACGATCATCGTCTTCAGGTCGCCCATGGGCATGCCGAAGGACTTGACCTTGACCCAGGCGCCGTTGGCATCCACGACCTCGATGTAGGGCTGGATGGTTATCGTTGAAAGATAGATCTTGGAGTTGATGATCTGCCAGGCGTCTATCACCAGCTTAGCGTTTTCCGGATGCTGGATCGTGCCGAAGTCAAAGGTGTAGAAATTCTCCGGGTCATCCGCATTCATCGGGGCCGGATTGTCGTCCACCGCCAGGACCTGTGCCAGGACATCGGTGCCGTTCTTGTCGGTGGCAGTGACCGGCGGCGCCGGGTCCTTGAGGGTGTAGATCTTGAACGGATCGGCATAGTTGTAATAATAGGTGTTTTCCGCCCCGGACGAGGCGATCTGGTAACCTTGGGGGTAATCCACGGCCAGGAGCTTCGCCTCGTCCAGAAGGGTCGCCTCGATCAGGGACTCCCAGATCTTGACCCGGTACTGGTTGTTGGCGTCAGGGACGAGCCGCTCCAGGCTGATGTACGACGGCTGATAGATAGCAACGTTCCTGAGGCCTTTCTTGATCTGGGATATGGCCGGGCCCTGCAGGTCGGTCTCGTAACTGTATGCGGCGCCGTCCCAGGAGAAGACCAGGGGGCAACTGCTGGAGCAGCTGCCGTCGCAGTCGCAGGTCCAGGTATAGGTATCGGTGAATGAACCGGTTGCGGAATATGCGGATTCCATGGTCGTATCCACCGCATCCCTGGCTTTTACACGCCAGTACCAGTTGCCGGTTATGATTGGCGCCGGCGTGGTCCAGCTGGTGGTTGAGATCCAGCCCGGTTGTCGCAGGTTGGCGCTGTTGAAGGTGTTGACCGTGTCCAATTGCAGATAATATTCCACGGAGTGGCCATCGGGTGCGGTCACGGGATTCCATTGCAGGGTGTGGCTGTAGGACGTGGTGCAGGCAGTGTTGCCGTTGGTCTGGGTGATCAACACCGGAGCGATGGGAGGCAGCGGATCGGTGGATATGGTGAAGCTGCTGGAGGCTGACGGCACGGACACGGCCGTGGTATGCACGCTGTCCCGGTCCTTGACCCGCCAGTACCAGGTGCCCGGCGCCACGGATTGAGTCCAGCTGGCGGCAGCCTGCCACGAGGATTGGTAGGCTATGGTGGCAAAATCCGCGGCACTGCTGACCTCGACATAATACTCCAAGGGGTCGGCATCGGTCGGGGTGACCGCGCTCCACTGGAATGTCACATCAACATTAGCACCGCTGCTGTAGTTGGGCTGGGCGATCAGGGTCGGCGCCGCGGGGGCAGCGTAGGCAATCGTAAAGGTACCGAATGCCGAGGGAGTTGAGACCGCCGTGGTATGGATGCTGTCGCGGGAGGTGACCCGCCAGTACCAGGTGCCGATGGGGAGGACTTGGCTCCAGCTGGTGCCCGCCTGCCAGGCGGAGGTGTAGCTGACCGGGGAAAAGCCGGTATTGTTGCTCACCTGGACCTGGTACTGACAGGTGTCGCCATCGGGCGCGGTCACCGTGCTCCAGCCAAAGGTGATGGTCTTGTCCGTGCCGCTGGTATAGGAGGTGGCCGGCTGTGCCGTGAGCGTCGGCGCGGCAGGAGGTGTCAGGGTAATGTTGAAGCTGCCCGTTGATGAAGGGACCGAGACCGCCGTGGTATGAACACTGTCTCTCGTGGTGACCCGCCAGTACCAGGTGCCGATGGGGATGCTCTGGGTCCAGGTGATGGCGGATTGCCATGCTGATTGATAGTCAATGGTCGAGAAGGCCGAGGTGCTGCTCACCTCCACCAGGTACTGGACCGGATCAACGTCCGTCGGCGTAACAACATTCCACTGGAAGGTCTTGCTGATTGCCCCGCCGCTGCTGCTGGAACTGGTCTGGGCGATCAGCGTCGGCGCCGTTGGCGCTGCGTAGCTGATGGTGAAGGTATCCGTGGCCGAAGGGGCCGAGACCGCCGAGGTATAGACACTGTCCCGCGCCGTCACCCGCCAGTACCAGGTGCCCAATGGCAACTGCTGCGCCCAGCTTGCCGTGCCAACCCAGCCGGTATTGTAGCTGATGACCCCAAAGTCGGCGGTGCTGCTCACCTCGGCATAGTACTGGGGTGCGGCGCCGCTGGAACATGTTACCGCGCCCCACTGCAGGGTGATGTTCCTGTTGCCGCCTGAGCTGTTGGAATTGGCCTGGTGTGTGGGCGTTGGCGATGAAGGCGGGGCGGCAACCGCCCAGGGCGTCACCGCATTCCAACTCTGGTTGGTACCGCTGCCGGTATTGCCTTCGTGGCAATTGACCGAGAAGGAAGAACCGCAGGCCCGATAGCCCCCGCAATCATCGCCCGAACCGCCGTAGACCCCCGGTATCCTGCCGCTGCCGCCCCCATAATCACCGCTCTCCGAATACGAGGTCATGGGACCGATTCTCAATGCTGAGCGTCCCTTGTGGATGCCGTCCAGGCAATTGGTCACCATCAGGCGCGGCAGCACCGAACTGGTGTGGGCCGAGTGGCATTTGGAGCAGGTATAGCTGTGCTGGTTGATTCCGTTGGCGCTCTTCCACCCCTTGACCGCCTCATGGATCCTGTCCTTGCTCTTCCAGGCATGGCTGCTGCCGTTGGTAAGGCTTGCCTTGGGGTGGCAACCCAGGCAAAGCCCGGACGCCAGCGCAGGGTCGTTCCGGACCAGCGCCGGCATAGCGGCATTGTTGATCCCGGCCCCAAAGGTGTTCTGGTCGATGTGGTAGGGCAGTCCGGTGCCCCCGGTTATCATCATGTCGCCGTTGTTGGCCGGTGAAGTATCCTCCTGGTAGGGGGAGGTTAGCCAGGTCCCTTTGAGCAGCGGTACGGCATACTGCTCGTTGGCCTCCAAGGTAGGGCTGACGCCGTGGGGGTCGTGGCAGGGAGTGCAGAGTCCGTTGATCTGGTTGCCCGATGATACCTGGGTGCCGAGGGGCGAGGATGCCCCGAAGTGCCCCCCCTTGTTGAGGTTCTGGGCCTTGAAGGGGTAGCGCTGCTTGGCGCCGACGCTGGGGCCGTAGGACATGTAGGGGGAATCCCAGTAGCCCAGGATTCCCTGGGTGGCGCCGAAGGTGGAGTTGTAGCCCCAGGGGGTGGTGTACCCCTTGAATGCGGCAAAGGGGGCCTGTTTGGGTGTGGCGCTGAAGTGGCAGTCCAGGCAGAGGCTGGCCCCGGGATTGCGCAGGTCCTTGTTGGCCGCCGAACCGCCGGACTGCGGGCTGTAGGTGGAAGAGTAGCCGCCGTAACCCCTGACTGTGTTTTTGAGCAGCCCTCCCTTGTTGCGGCCTGTGGCGCTGGAATAACGACTGGTTATCCCGGACACGGCAGAGCCGTGGGAGTTGTGGCAGTCATAGCATTGCACGGCAATGGCGCCGCTGGTGTTGGTGATGGTGCCATCAACACCGGTGACGGTATCCCAGCCCCTCTGGTTGGCGCTGCCATTGCCATGGGCCGACAGGGCCTTGGTGATCTTCTTTTTGGCGGCATTGGGATAGCTGGCCGAGGTGTATTTGCCCCAGGCAGTGATCCCGGTCTGGGAGTAGCGGGCATCGACGCTGGTGCCGTCATGGCTGTGACCGACTTTGTCGGTTTCATCCCAGGCGTACCACCTGGGCGTCCTACCGTCGCCAAAGGGGGTGGCGCTGTTGTTCCGGTCGCTGTGGCACCCCAGGCAGTGGTTGCTGATCTTTTGGATCTGCGCCCGCCTGCCGTTGGCGCTGTAGGCGATGAAGTACCTGGCGGCGTTTTTGGGCCGTTGCATGGTACTGTAGACCACCAGCCGCACCGCGGCCCCGGATACGGCGGCGTTGTGGTACGCCGGGTTGATGCTGCCGTCGCTGTTGGCCTCCCAGTGGCACTGGTAACACTTGGCATCGGTCACGGCACCCTGGATATGGTGGGACTGGGCGCCGAACTGCGGAGTTATGGCCACCCGGCTCCCCTGGGGCACCGAATGACAGCCCAGGCAGGAGGTGGAACCCCACTGGGCCGGCAAGGAGCCGCTGCCGTGACAGGCGACATTGGCGCAGGTCTTGGTGCCGGTGGTCCAGGCTGCGCTTGCCCCGGCCTTGGCCGGGTTGAAGGTCACATCACGGGTGCCGTTGCTGTGGAGTATGGAACCGGCCTTGATCTGGGCGCCACTAACGGTGGTGCCGGTGTGGCAGGCATCGCAGCTCGTTGGATCGCCCCTGGTATGCCGCTGGTGGCTGTTGGCCATGAGGGTGGCGGTGCTGCCATTGACATAGTTGGGCTCGCCGGCGCTGCTTGGCGTAAAAGCCGGGACAGCGGCGCTGCCGTGGCACCCTTGGCAGTTGAGGGTGGTGGCCCCTTTCCAGTTGTCCGTGGCCATGCTCTTGGCGGTGCCCTTGCCGTCCGTGTGGCAGTAGGTGGCGCTGCATACCCCGGTCGAGCTGTTATAGCTGCTGCTTCTGCCGGCTTTTACGCCTGAGAAGTCCACAAAACCGTTGGCGTGATTGGCGTACGTACCGATTGTGGTGTTGCCGGATACGCTCTTGGCATGGCATTCGACACAGCCGAAATTCGTCCCCAGAACTGCGGCATTGCTGATATGGGCGTTGTGCTTGCCGCTTGCCAGGGTGCTTGCGCTGCCGGCCGCGCCACCGTGGCAGCCGGTGCAGTCGCCTGGCAGAGATGTTCCCCATTGAGGTGTATTCAAGGGAGCGCTGTATGGAGGAACCTTCTTATCTCCTTGGCTATGGCAATACAGGTTGGAGCAGGTGCCTAACGTCCGCGACAGGCTCTGGCTGGGCAGAAAATCGGCACCATCACCGGAATAGGTCCCCTCGGCCAGATTTACAATGATCCCTCTTTTAGCCACGCTGGTGGCATGCGAGAAGATGAGCCCGGTCTTGTAATCGGGATGGCACCTGATGCAACCATTTGCTAAAAACGGGTAATAGTTTTCGTGTTTGCCATGGCTTGACGAGGAGCCGGGCGACGTGTGGCAGGCTTGACAGTCAGTTGCGGAATTGAAGTTTGCGGTTCCCCAGGACGGAGTGATTTTTTCAAAATGGCAGTTTACATTGGCGCATGTTCCGGGAGCTGGCGTCGAAATCTGGGGAAAGGCGGAGGTGCTGTTGCGATATGGCGTAATTGAGATCGAGTTGTTTAAGCGGGATGACACCTTGATCAGGCCATCCCGGTGGGAGGATACATAAGCGGCGCTGCCGGGATGACATTTGGCGCAAGAGGCCGGATTTGTCGTCTGGCCCAGGTGGGTGCGGTGGTTGCCCTGGAAGCCGCCGTTTATCGGATTGCGTTCGTCGGAATCCAGTGGCCGGTAGTCGGACGGGCTCGATGTGCCGTGGCATTGGTTGCACTCAATCGCGGCCCCGGCCGAAAGTGCCGAAAAAGCCAGTATGGCCACGCTGAATATCAGTCGAAACAAATACCTTTGTATCATGAAAGGTTCCCGAATCAGATCGAACATAGCAACAGCTCGGTGGCAGACCGCAACCTGTTTCCCAAACAGCGAAAACAGGTTATTTTTTTGAGACAATTTACATCTCCACACCTTTAGCTTTTTTTAAAATAGCAATAAAAGCACCATGAGCTTGCAAAAGTCCACTTCATGTAGAATCGTTAATATTATTTATTTATTATTTTATTTTGTTAATTGTTCGCGCGTGGTTATGACAACCATGCCTTTGCCATTCCACTTGATCACAAAAGTGACTTTCATGGTAACGGCAGGCTAGCCGGGGCGGGAAATATTTAGAAGCTCAGTGTGTCAATCCAGCTGGGAGAAGACCAGAAAATACTGACGCTCAAGGAAATCATGGGACTTGCTCAGTCTGAAGCCGGCAAGTTTCATCTGCTCGACTACCAGGTCCATGGGGACATATAATTTTTTGCGGGTGACCGATTCATTCCAGTTTACAATGGCGATTGTCCCTCCCGGCTTGAGTGCCTGGCGCAGATTCTTCATGAGTGCGACCGGATCGACCAATTCGTGGTAGGTGTTCACCAACAGGATGCTGTTGCAGCTTGCAGCCGGCAGCATCGGATCGATTGGCGCGGATCTTACCGGGACAATGTTCCTTATCCCGGTTTTCTGCATCTTGGCACGGATGTACGCCAGCATTTCCTCCTGGATATCGACGGCATAAACCTTCCCTCCGCTGCCAACAACCTTGGCCAAACGAAAGGTGAAATAGCCTGAACCGGCCCCCACATCGGCAACGACATCCCCCGGCTGTAGGCCGAGTGCTGCGACGACATGGTCCGGTTGCTGCCATTCTTCCCGCTGCGGAGATTCCAACCCTTTTTCGATCCTTGACGGAGAATAGGGCTTCCTCGTTGTCCTCTGTTGCAGATTGTCCTGTGCGGACGCGGCAAGGCACACGCTGACAGACAATAACAATGCTACCGAGACTATGAAAGCTGTTGCGATTTGCGCCAATCTCATGGTTGTCCCCATATCGGCATCATTATTTTGACCAAGGAGTAACAGAGTTCCATTGCTGGTTGGTTCTGCTCCCGGTATTGCCCTCGTGGCAGTTGATCAGGTTGCTTACACCATTGGTACCAGAATAATATCCGGGGATGTATCCGGTGACAGTTCCTGGATTGTTCCCCCAGGCGCAATTGCCTAAATAGCTGGCCTGCCCGGTGCAAGTGCCGTCATTGTCATAAGACCCGGTGCCGGTATCGGTAAGCACCGCCCCGGGGTTTTTGCCGAAACGCCCTTTATGCACTCCATCCAGGCAGTCGGTGACCATCAGGCGCGGCAGGACCGAACTGGTGTGGGGGCTGTGGCACTTGGAGCAGGTATAATTGTGCTGGTAATTGGTATTGGCGGTCTTCCACCCCTTGACCGCCTCGTGGACCCGGTCCTTGCTCTTCCAGGTATGGGTCGTCCCATTGGTTAGGTTGGCCTTGGCGTGACAGTTCAGGCACAACCCGTCCGATTGGGCGTCCGTCTGGGTTATGCCGGTCACCGCGCTGTTGTTGGGGGCGCTGCCGAAGGTATTCTGATCGATGTGGTACTGCACCCCTTCCTGTCCTTTATCCGTACGTATGGTGCCGCCGACGTTGTTGGCCGGGGTAACGTCTTCCTTGTAGGGCGAGGTCAGCCAGGTCCCCTTCAGGAGCGGCACCGAGTAGGGCTGGTTCAGAGTGGTGCTCACGCCGTGGGGGTCGTGGCAGGGGGTGCAGAGGCCATTGATCTGGTGGTTGGCGTCGGGCGGACTGTTCAATGCGGACGAGGCGCCGAAATGGCCGCCCATGGTCAGGTTCACCCCTTTGTAGGCAAATCTTTGTTTTGGACCGGCAGAAGCGCTGCTGTAACCCATGAAGGGGGAATCCCAGTAGCCGATGATGGCCTGGGTGGCGCCGTAGGTGGAGCTGTAGCCCCAGGGAGTCGTGTAGCCGCGGAAGGCCAGAGCCTGCTTCGGCGTGGCGCTCTGGTGGCAATCGAGGCAGAGGCTGGCGCCGGGGTTGCGGAGGTTCTTCCTGGCCGCCGAGCCGCCGGCCCTGGGCTTGTAGGTGGTGGAGTAACCGCCGAAACCGCGCACCGTGTCCTTGAGGATGCCCCCCTTGTAGCGCCCGGTGGCGCTGGAGTAGCGGCTGGTGATGCCGGCAGCGGCGGAACCGTGGGAGTTGTGGCAGTCATAGCACTGGACGTTGACAGCGCCGCTCGTGTCTTTGCCGGTCATGTCGCCGTCCACCCCGGTGGCGGCATCCCAGTAGCGTTTGTTGGCACCTGCCTTGCCATGGGCCGAGTAGGCCTTGGTGATCCGCTTCCTGGCAACGTTGGTAAAGGAGGCGGAGGTGTACTTGCCCCAGGAAACAACGCCGGTCTGGGCATATCTTGAGGCTACGCTGGTGCCGTCCCAGGCGTACTTTTTGGGGGTCTTGCCGTCGCCGAAGGGATTGGCCGGATTATTGTCGCTGTGGCATCCCTGGCAGTGGGTGCTGATCTTCTGGATCTGGGCCCGCTTGCTGTTGGCGCTGTAGGCCACATAGGTGACCCCCGGCGTGTAGCTGGCAGGCCTGCCGTCCGCGCCGTAAATCACCAGATCCACTGCTGCCCCCGGTGCCGCTGCCCCGCCATGGTAAGTGGGGTTGATGTAGCCGTTGCTGTCGGCTTCCCAGTGGCATTGATAGCAAGCGGCATTGCTGAGTGTGCCTTGGATGTGATGGGAATTGCCCCCGAATTGCGAGGTAATGGCGGCCCGTTTCCCCTGGGTAATGGAATGGCAGCCGAGACAGGCGCCGGAACCCCACTGGGCCGTGGTGTTGCCATGGCACGAAATATTGGTGCAGGTGCCGCCGCCGCTGTTGTAGGTGTAGGTAAAGGTGATGCCGCCGGCCGTGTCCGGGCTGACATCGTAGGACTTGCTGACATGTTTGGAGGTGTCGGCAATGCTGGTGTTGTCGGTAGTTACCTGGACATGGCACTGTTTGCAGGTGGCGCCGTGCTGGGCGTGAATGGCGTGGCTGTTGGCCTTGGTGGTGGGACGGTTCGTGGTGTAGAGCGGGTAGGCCTTGCGCCAGTCGGTGTAGGTCTGGTTGCCGTGGCAGCCGTTGCACGCCAGGGGACCGGAGCCCCAGACCGGCGAAGTGTTGGCGGGGATGGCCCCGGTGGCAACCGAGGTGCCATTGGAGTGGCAATAGGTATCGGCGCAGTTGCTGTAACCGGTGCGAGGCGATTTGGTCATCGGAGTGGCGATGCCGGCGTATTTGCCCGGTGTGAACAACGGGTCAAAGGCGATGTCGATCTTGCCGTTGACATGTTTTGCATAACGAGTGGTTGTTCCGGAGTACAAGTCCTCATGGCATGGCCGGCATGTAGTTGTTGCGGCTGGGAAGTCCCACTTGTGGCATGCGGGACATTTCAGGTCGGTTCCCAGATTGAATGTATAGGTAAGGTGTTTCGTGTGGCTGCCGGTATTGAGCGCATCGGTTGAACCATCGGCACCGACTGATGAGTGCCCACCGACCCTGTGGCATTTGAGGTTGCATGAGCCTGTGGAATTCCAGCTTGGCGTACCGTAAAGCGGAGCGCCGGCGCCGTCACCGGCCTGGACCGTGGAATGGCAGTAGACGTTGGCACAGGTGTATGAGGCGCTTCCGGGAAGCTTGCTCATGGGGGAGGCCAAGCCAGCGTAGGTGCCGTTTACAGCCGTAGTGCTGTTGTTAAAGGCTACGTCCACCAGCCGGTTGACATGGTTGGCGTTGTTGGAGATGGCCCGGTTGCCTGAAACCGTGGCGGCGTGGCATTTGACGCAGCCATAGGTGTATTTGTTAACATGTATGCTGTGGCTGGCGCTGCCAACTGTTCCCATTTTATAAGTTGCGGTGCTGTCGCCGCCGTGGCAGCCGGAACAGGAGGTGTTGAGGGTGCCGCCCCAGGTGGCAACGATGTTGGGTACTGCCGGAGTGGTCGAGGTCCCCTTGCTATGGCAATAGCTGTTGGTACAGCTGCCGTTGCGGGCCGGGGTGCTGCTCGGCAGATAGCCGGGGTAGCTGGTGTCGCCGGAATAGCTGCCCGAGCCGTTGTTGGGCGCCGCCGCGAAGGAGATGATCAGTCCCCGGTTACCGGCGCTGGTGGCATGGGCAAAGGGGTTCGCTTCAGCCCTATGGTCGGCGTGGCATTTAAGACAGGAATTGGTGACACCGGGCGTGCCGTAGACCGTAGCGTGCCTGGGATGGCTGCCGTCGGCCGGAGCCGCGCCATGGCATTTGCCGCAATTGCCGGGCGAGACAAAGCCAGATGTGCCCCAGGTTGGTGTTTCACTTTCGAAGTGGCAGTTGACGTTTTCGCATGTCCCGGGAGTGGGGGTTGATGTCTGGGGAAAGGCGGAGGTGCGGTTGTTATATGGCGTAATCAGCGGCGAATTGTTGATGTGGGATGCAACCTTGATCTTGCGGCTGCGGTCCGTGGAGTGCGCGGAGCCATAGGCACCACTGCCGGGATGGCAGATATCGCAGGCGCCGGCAGAGGCAGGTGCGCCGAGATGGGTACGGTGGTTGCCCAGGAAGCCGCCGCTGGACGGATCACGCTCGGCCCCATCCAGGGGACGGTAATCGGCCGGGCCCGATGTACCATGGCATTGATAACAAGCTATCGATGCCACGGCAGGTAGTGCCGGGAAAATCGTCATGGCCGCGCAGACCATCAGACAGACAATATTTCTTAGTTTCATGGAAAATCCCCGAATCGGGCTGAACAACAAACACCCTATTGTCGGCATGAATTCCCTTGATATCAATTGAGTAGCATATCCAGGTTCTCAAGATATCAAAAAATATTCCTAATAATATTTGCTAATTTACAAAAACTAATGCGTATAATACTTTTTGCGGCTGTTATTCTTTGCAATTAGCAGTAGATGGTCTGCCGGAATTCAGCTCATATTCAGTTGCCATACAAGCAAAATAAGTGCCTTTGTACTTGGCTGATGGCCCAAGTCGTATACTTTCGGACAAACTTCAAGAATATATATTAGTAATGAAGTCCCATGTAAACACAAAAAGGGCAGGATCGAAATCCTGCCCCATTAATTCACTCATTGCATCGATCGGATCAGTACCGGTAGTGTTCGGACTTGTATGGCCCTTCCTTTTTCACGCCGATGTAGGCAGCCTGGGCGTCGCTCAGCTCGGTCAGCATAGCGCCCATGGTCCTCAGCTGCAGGCGCGCCACTTTCTCGTCCAGTTCCTTGGGCAGGGTGTAGACACCGATCGGATATTTGCCGGGGTTGCAGAAGATCTCCATCTGGGCCAGGGTCTGGTTGGCGAAGGATGAGGACATGACATAGGAGGGGTGGCCGGTGGCGCAGCCCAGGTTGACCAGGCGCCCTTCGGCCAGCAGGATGATGCGCTTGCCGTCCGGCTTGCCCTCGGTAGGGGGGAAGATGATGTGGTCCACCTGGGGCTTGATGTTCTCCCACTGGTACTGCTTCAGCTTGGCAACCTCGATCTCGTTGTCGAAGTGGCCGATGTTGCAGACAATGGCGTTGTGTTTCATGGCTTTCATGTGGTCATGGGTGATGACGTCGATGTTGCCGGTGGTGGTGACGAAGATGTCGGCCTTGTCGGCGGCGTATTCCATGGTCACGACCTTGTACCCTTCCATGGCGGCCTGGAGGGCGCAGATCGGATCCACCTCGGTCACCCAGACCTGGGCCTGGAGGCCGCGCATGGCCTGGGAACACCCCTTGCCCACATCGCCGTAGCCGCAGATCACGGCCACCTTGCCGGCCACCATCACGTCGGTGGCGCGCTTGATGCCGTCCATGAGGGACTCGCGGCAGCCGTAGATGTTGTCGAACTTTGACTTGGTGACCGAATCGTTGACATTGATGGCCGGGAACTTGAGCTTGCCCTTTTCGTGCATCTGGTAGAGGCGGTGCACGCCGGTGGTGGTCTCCTCGGTCACACCCTTGATGCAGGCGGCGGTCCTGGAATACCAGCCGGGCTGCTCGGCCAGGCGTTTTTTGATGGCGGCGAACAGGAACTGCTCCTCTTCGCAGGTGGGGTTGGCGATGACCGAGGCATCCTTTTCGGCGTCGCTCCCCAGGTGCAGCAGCAGGGTGGCGTCGCCACCGTCGTCCAGAATCATGTTGGGGCTGCCGCCATCGTGCCAGTCGAAAATCTTGTGGGTATAATCCCAATATTCCGCCAGGCTCTCCCCCTTGCGGGCGAATACCGGAATGCCGGCGGCGGCAATGGCGGCGGCGGCATGGTCCTGGGTCGAGAAGATGTTGCAGGAGGCCCAGCGCACCTCTGCCCCCAGGGCGGTCAGGGTCTCGATCAGCATGGCGGTCTGGATGGTCATGTGCAGCGAACCGGCAATGCGGGCACCCTTGAGCGGCTTGGACGCGGCGTATTCCTCGCGGATGGCCATCAGTCCCGGCATCTCGGTTTCGGCAATGATCATCTCCTTGCGGCCCCAGGCTGCCAGGGAAAGGTCGGCTACTATGAAGTCTTGTGACATGGTTTGTTCTCCTTTTGTGATGGTGTTGTTTTGTAGGGGCGCCCGTGGGTGCCCGGTTTTTATGAATTTAAATCAGGGTGGGCACAAGACCCGCCCCTACTGCTCTCACCAGCACTACAGCCTCCTGACCGGAGGCCACGGCGATCTGTTCGATTTTGACATCAATGAATCCTGCATTGCCAAGCCATCCCGCCAGCTCTTCCTCTGCAAAGCCCAGCCACTGGTCGGCCAGCCGCTCCCTGACCCATTCGCGCTCGTGGCGCGCCAGGTCGGCCAGCACCAGCACACCGCCGGCAGCAAGCACCCGCCTGATCTCGATCAGCACCGCTTGCGGGTCGGCGGCGTGGTGCAGCACCATGTTCAGCACGGCGCAGTCAACGCTGCTGTCCGGCAACGGGAGATGGGTCATCTCGCCCAGACGCAGGTCGCTGCCGGCCAGCCCTGACTGGGCAAGCCTGGCGCGGGCCTCCTCCAGCATGGCCGGCGAATGGTCCACTCCGATCACCTTGCTTGCTTTTGCGGCTAAAGCCGGCAGCAGGCCGCCGGTGCCAAGACCGATCTCCACCACCGTCTTGCCCCCTGGCACAAGGGAAAGCAGTTGCTCCCGGTAATCGGGCACCGGCAGCAGCGTGCGGGCCAGATCGTCCCACTGGCGGGCATGGCGGTCGAAAAATTCCTGGCTGCGCCGGCGCCGCTCCTCCAGTACTGTTGCCACGGCGGCCAGGTCCTGGGAACGCTCCGGCAGCGCCTCCAGCTCTTGCTCAAAGGCCGGCCGGATAGCGCTGAAAAAAACATTGTCCCCGCCAACGCGGTAATAGCTCCAGGTCCCCTGGTGCTTGACGGAAAGCACTCCGGCCTCGGCCAGGATCTTCAGGTGCCGCGATATCCGGGATTGCCCCATGCCGAGGATGCCGGTCAACTCCTGCACGGTGAATTCGCCGGCCAGCAGCACTGCGGTCAGACGCAGGCGGCAAGGGTCAGCCAGGGCTTTGAGGGTATCAAGCAGCATTTATCACGAATCCCGATTATTATAAATCAACTTTTCTTGATATAGCATAGCCATGGGTTGAAAGGCAAGGATTTTGGCGCCAGCTAAAAACAGAACGCGGATAGCATCGGACCTTACGGAGTTGCTGCCGGAATTGTTGAAAATCCGGGCAGGTCCGTTAAGTCAGCGCACTCCGCGTTCCAATGGCTTTAGTTTAGTTGCTCTGGCTAGGCGTACTTTTCCCGCAAGGTCACCTTGCTGACTTTCCCGATGCTGGTCTTGTCGATCTCAGCCACAAAGCGCACCTTCAACAGCACCACCTGCTTGTTGACCAAGCCCTTGTCGGCGTACTCCTTGACGAGATGGGTGATATCCTTCTCGGTCAGCCCGCTGTCAACACGGGGGATCACCAGCGCCAGGGGCCGCTCGCCCCATTTCTCGTCCGGGATGCCGATCACCGCCACCTCGGCCACGCCGGGATGGTGGGCGATGATGTCTTCCAACTCCAGCGACGAAACCCATTCGCCAGCCACCTTGATGATATCCTTGGTGCGGTCGGTGATGCGCACATAGCCCAACTCATCACGCACCGCTACGTCGCCGGTATGCAGCCAGCCACCTTCCCACAACCGTTCCGAAGCCTTGTGGTCTTTCAGATAGCCCTGGGTCAACCAGGGGGCGCGCACCACGATCTCGCCGGCGCTGGTGTTGTCCCGCGGCTGTTCCCGCAAAGCCGTATCAGCGACCTTCAGATCAACCAGCGGCAACGAACGGCCAGTCTTGCAGCGGATAACCGACTGTTCCTCGGGAGCCAGCTCCAGCATCTCCGGGGTCAGGTGGGCTATGGTCAGGATGGGGCAGGTTTCGGACATGCCGTAGCCGGTAAAGACGTCAATGCCGCGGCCCATGGCCTCGATACAGAGAGCCCGGGACATGGCGGCCCCACCGATGATCAGCTTCCAGCCAGACAGGTCGATTCGCTTGGCATGGGTATGCTTGAGCAGCATGTGCAGGATGGTCGGGACGCAGTGGGAGAAGGTGACCCCTTCTTTTTCCACCAGCTCCAGCAGCAGGTCGGGTATGTAGCGGCCCGGGTAGACCTGCTTGATGCCCAGCATGGTGGCTACGTAGGGCAAACCCCAGGCATGGACGTGGAACATGGGGGTGATCGGCATGTAGACGTCCTGGCGGTGAATGCGGCCATGCCCAAGGGCCGAGCCGAGCACGCCCAGCACCCCCATGGTGTGTAGCACCAGCTGGCGATGGCTGAAGTAGACCCCCTTGGGCATGCCGGTGGTGCCGGTGGAGTAAAAGGTGGTGGCGCGGCTGTTTTCGTCGAAGTCGGCAAAGGCAAAATCCGGAGAAGCCGCTGCCAGCAGCGCCTCATACTCTCCGGCAAAGTGGATGGTGCTGACCGGGACAGACGCTTCATCGTTGAGCAGCACATAACTTTTGACCATATCGATGCGACCGCGGATCTGCTCCAGGATCGGCAGGAATTCGCTGTTGACCAGCAAGATGTCGTCTTCGGCATGGTCGATGGTGTAGAGGATCTGCTCCGGCGACAGGCGCACATTGATGGTATGCAGTACCGCACCGATTATGGGCACGGCGAAAAAACATTCCAGGTAGCGATGTGAATCCCAGTCCATGACCGCAACCGTATCACCGGGCTTGACCCCCAGGTCTGTCAGGACATTGGCCAGCCGCTGCACCCGACGACGCAACTCGCGATAGGTGTAGCGGAATGTCCCCCGGTACACGATCTCCTGGTCCGGTGCATCCGCCACCGGGCAAAAGAGCATATTTTTGATCAATAGCTGGTAATCGTAGGCTGAATTGGTGCGGGGTACTCGGGCATCTGGCATGCGGACTGTCTCCTTGCAGCAGAAAATGGCAGGCAGATTCACTTTGTAACACAAAGCAGAAGGGCTTTCCAGACGCAACAACGCCGCCGGAATTAATTCCGGCGGCGTTGTCAATTAATCAGTATCAATGGCTTATTTCAGGCCGCTTTCTGCAACTCTTCCGCGTTAACTGCCTTTTTCTGCTTGCCGAACAGCTCCTCGAAGATCTCGTGTACCGTGGTAATGCGGTCCGCCTTCCAGGCATT